>Ga0209782_1000205_pt1 | contig 23363 bp, 12 predicted proteins | sample WorMetmaBAHAMAS1_FD_187390 | JGI IMG/M metagenome (GOLD analysis project Ga0209782, IMG submission 187390) | Marine gutless worms symbiont microbial communities from Max Planck institute for Marine Microbiology, Germany - Inanidrilus... | ecosystem: Host-associated > Annelida > Digestive system...
GGATGGAGGGGAATTGAAGAGAGGGGAGAGGAAGGGGAGGGGCCCCCTATGACCCTCTGGCATAGGGCCCCTAATGTCTTAATCTGGCCCTGTATGCATTCGTTTATTGGATAAAACAGTTCCCATTGAATTATTAAACAAGAAGCATTTGGAAAATGTTGGGCCCATTCGCCGCTGCATGCCGCCTGTTCTAATTTTACATTGCCATTCGCCAGGTGTCGCTACTGTCGACACCACTACCAAGATGATCCGAAGCCAGCTATAGCTATAGCGCAGGCGGCGTGCGACAGTCGCGACACCTGGTGAATGGCAATATAAAATCGATGTCCACAATGACAACGACATCGACAACAACAACGACAACGCGTGACTGTGGACCACTATGGGGCCCAATAAGATTCAATATCGTGGAGAGTCGTGGGGTCATTTCCCGTATCATAAAAGACTAATCTGCTTATCGAATCACTGTTTCGCTGTCTCCACAATGCACCTCCAGCATGTCTCCACTGACATTGGCTTGTTGTTATCAATGTGGGTAGTTGCTCTGCATACTGAATTTGATCAATACCTAGATGAACCAGTACCACTGTCATCCATCTCATTACTGCAGGATTGGATTACCAGCTAATTACCACCATCAGCTGCAGGAAACATGGCACATTTCAGTACCGTTCATTACATCTGGACCAGGTACTGGATCGGCAGGTCTAGGTGACATGAAATTACTGAATTGGTCCGATCAGTTTTTTTTGTGAATTGTTTTAACTTTAGTTTTTTATTGGAATATAGTTAAATCCAAAATGTGGAACGCAAATGTGCAATGTAATTTATGGTTGATTGAGTTACTGAAACTGCATGATAGCCTATCTTGCCAACTGTATGATGTTCCAACTGCAGTTATGTGATATCGTAGTCACTCAGCACTAGCATTCACTGTATCAAGGAACTTATTAGTATTTGATTGAGAGTGAGATTGAGCAGTTCTTGGTAGAAACATGTCATTTGACGGTTGAATGAATATGGTAACTTACTGAGCTGTTAGTCAAAGTTGCTGCAAGACTGTCGCTCACAAGCCATGTGAAGTAGCAGTGTGAGTGGTGTGATGATGAATGATATAGCAGAGATGACATGCCATTCTGGCAGATCTACCATTCCCCGTGTCACGATACCTGGCTGCAGGGTCTGTATGATTGTCCGTTACTGGTCTACTATGTTGAAAGCATAGCCATACTGAAAGAGCTGCATTTCTGAGCTGCACATAATCTGCGGAGTGCTGCAGCAGGGAATGTTGATAGTACTCAGTTCACACTGTAGATGAGTTCATAAGATCCTTGCTCAGTGAAATAAAGACTGTACATAATTCCGTGGCGAATTTCACCATCATAATGCCACTGACTGACTGCATGCGTGTGTTTGCATGCACTGATCACAACATGACACACACTGCATGAGCAGCAAGCGGTGTCTGCTTGTCCCAGTGCCTATGAGATCTCAGTGAAGTTTACACTGAATACATCCACACCAGTGTTAACTAATTGTGTCAGTGCCTCACTTACCCAGTAACTTCATCTTACTTTTTGGTTTGAAGTCAAGTTGAAGAATGTCTACTTGGCATCATCTAGGACTGTGTCTACACCTATGCTCTCGACATCAGCACTGGCTATTTAGTGTGAGATGTTATATATACATCTCACACTTATGCTACGATGTCAGTGTCCATCTGTCTGTGACGTTTGTGCATTGTGATTACAGGGTGCAATGGATCCCGGATATCTTTGCATGCTTGGATAGATGGATCTCTTTGCTACTTACTAACAATGCCTCACCCGGATCGTCGGATGGGATGATGCCGGGATTTCTTGTGGTAGAGGGGAGGGGGAGGGGTATGGAAAAATTGGTAATTGTAGCGATATCACTTAATTTACTTACTCTGAGCGTCTGTTGGATGGATGGACCGGAAACAGTAATGATGGTTTTGTTTACATGTTGACATTTATCAGATTTTTTTAATGTAATGCATTATATCTGAAGAACAGTTTGTGCTAGAGCTTCCCACATCTCGTGCTATGCTAGCCACTGCTAGGCCCTCTTGTCTGTTACTCTTGAAGAACTTCACACACAGAGTCAACATATTAGAGAGAGATGGGACAGTCATCTACAGAGATGGGACACAGTCAAACACTCAGTCTTGAGTTGCGACTTGATCTGCTATGTTGAGACTTGAAACTCCTGTGAATTGCTTGCCTTGATTGAAACTTGTCTTCAAAGACTCAAAGCCTTGCTTTAGACTTGATGATGGATGATTGAGTGCAAACTTGATTGTATGCTCAAGCTGTAATGCATTTTATTTTATTGACAATTTGATGACTACATCCTAATGACCTTTATCTTGATACAGTTGAAGAAACAATGTTCAGTTTTCTAGAAATTGACCATACAGTCTTGGTGGATGGCTGACCACAAGGTTTTATTTTTGACATCTTGTTTCTTATATTCAGCTTTTTGCCCTAGGTCTAAGATGCACCATTTATTGGAGACAGGAACATAAGAGAGATAGACTTCAGAGATGTCATATGTCCAGATGATTACCCGCGCCTGCATGGGTAGGGTGATTAGTGGCATCTGTGACTGTGTGTGTGTGTGTCTGCACTTTTAAAGGAAAACAGCTTGAGCTATCAACACTAAACTGAGTACATGCTACTCTGTGACAAGTGCTCGGCGTGCATTGACTCAGAGATTAAAAGGTCAAAGATCAAGGTCAAGTGGTCATCAAATGTACTGCTAGTGTGGATATACAGGTCGATAACACTGCTTATTTTTTAAGTTTTGGTGGATCACTTTATTACTTCTGGATTGATTGATTAATTTGAACTGCATATGGTTTTAAAAATATGTGTTAAAGGTTTTGACAGTGGCAATGGCGACCAGTACTTCAATGCTACATTTCAGGTTAGTGTGTCTGTTGTGTTGTGAATGTTTTTTTTGTGAAAGACATGGATAAGTAGTGAAATATACAGTTTAGCTTACAGTCACAGTTGTGTGACTCCAGAGAATAATCACGGCCTAAATATCAGTAGTGCTGGGCCCATGGCCCAAAGTTATGATTCATTAGCAGACGATTTTTGTTCACCAGTGTTCTGTTCTATAATTCTATGGTCCAATTTCAACAGAACTAGTCGGATATAATAAATTTATTTCAATTATTGTTGTAGTGTATTTTTATTCTGTTAGATATCATCAGAGCAGCTGTTATGATTTTGTGAAAACAATCCAAGTAGAGCCATTATTTGTTCATACTATATGGCCTTTTATTTTTTTAGAACAATCTTAATCATACTTGGACGTCTCATATAAATGCTGAAGTGGATATTTATCGTGTGAATGGCAACACAGTGAGGGTACGAGAGTTGAATTAATGAATTTTCTTAATCTGTGGACAAAAAGACTAATTGCATCTGTGCTGCATTTGCTGACGTTGTGTGCCTCTAAGTCTGGTATTGTGTCAGGTTGGTTCAGCTGAGCATTACACTGCATGATAGCCCAAGAACTCTAGTTTTCTGGTGCCAAATATTTTGGTGAAATTCAAACTGAGTTACCCTCGACAGAGGCGCCAAATGCAGGTGGAGTAGGTTAAAATCGGTGACTTTTGACAAATAAGTTAATAACTTGCTATAACTTGCGAAATAGTACAAAGTAGATCCAGAGTTTCTATTGTCTGTAAAATATCGCTTGAATGAATAAAGCTAAAGACTTCATATTTTATAGATTGGTTGCCCATGTGAAGTATTAGCCTTGGAAATTGTCAAATAGTTTCTTAGATAGATAGGCTTGGCCACTGTCATTACAGATTGTACAACATTTTCAAATGAGATTTTTTTTGTATATTTTTGCACCACATGACAAGATTTTGAGTGACAGCATGTCGTGTAGTCCCTCTGCAATAGCAGAACTTACTATTTTATTGGAAGGATTGCCTGCCGACGCCGACGCTGGAAGTATTCAAAATTGCACAAGAGCTTATAGGATTTTTGATTTTTGCTCCATATGGGTTATAATGTGTACGATAAAGGTAAAATTTTATCTGAAAAGGTTAAGAGTTGGGCATGGCACCACGGAAACTAAATTTTGTTAAAATGGGACTGACGTCTGTTTACTTTTTAAAGCCAAAACTTGAAGTGATTTGGTTTAAGACTAAAGTCTTAACTCTGTAACTGCCTATTGAAATGCATTACAGTTGTTTGGTTCAAGAATGAACTGCTCAGATAACTTTAGTCTGAGACCAAGCTTTGGTTTTTTCTGCGCGACGTTATGCTAAGCGCAGTATGCCATCGTCGTGTGTCTGTCTGTGTGTGTGTCTGTCACACTCCGGTAATGTATCAAAACGGCTAAACGTAGGATCACGCAAATAATGCCACATGATAGCCCCTTGACTCTAGTTTTGTGACACAAAAGTTCATGGCGAAATTTGAACGGGATCAACCCCTACGGGGGCGACAAATGCAGGTAGGGTGGGTTAAAATTGGTCAGTTTCGACGAAAAACGCGCTATAACACAAAAATGGGACAAGATTGACGTATAGTTTCTCATAAAGTTGAATAGGAAGTCATATGTGCTCTATCAAATGGCGATGTTTCTGGTGACCTTGGGTGACCCCTAACCCCTCAAATCACCCCAATTTTTGCATTTTTCGTTGCCTTTCATATCTTCATAGTGAGTTAACATAGAGACTTCATATTTGCTGTACAGGTTGATCGTAGCTAGTCCCAGCCGACGGACCACAAACCGTCCCTGAAGCGGGCGTAGTTACGTCACGTGACACGTTTTAAATTTTGGGTGCCCCATCCATATCTCAGGAATGGCAGAAGCTTAGTTCTCAAATTTTGTACATGGGAGACTATATTAAGTCTTGCCAAAAGGATGACAAATCACCCCTAAAAGGGGCATGGTTTTGCTCACCTGACCCATTTTTGTCTGTGCAACTGTGGACTTAGAAAAAATGTCGCCACCGCACTCTGCTAGCTGAGATCAATAAGACCGATGACGGACCACCGTGCTGTTTGTGTCACCTTTGACGGTCGACGCTATAGCTGCGATAAACTAAGGTGTAAGCTCCATCGGTTTGATTTGTCACCGTATTTGCTGCAAAGTTAGTTGTATAACAGATAGACATCGACCAAGTGGAGTTTGAGCATTATCGTTCAAATGTGTGGTAATATCCGACATTTCTCGGTGTCTATAGCAATTTGCTATCAACCGACACTCATTGCCTGGTAATTAAACTCGGTGTGCAGTGCGATATGGTCGATTTTGTGTTAAACAGCGTCGCACGGTCCATCGGCATTAGCAGATATACTTGTAAACATTAGTCTAAGCAGAAAGTTTGGTTTTAGACTTTAATTTGAGACCAAAGTTTAGCATTACTTCACTTTTTGCATTAATTAGGTCTTAGACCAGACTTTAGGTCTATAACTAAAGTTATAAACTATAGTTTTAGCGAAAGATAACGTGACCCAGTGCATCAAGAATGTATCATGTGGAGTTCAAATGCAGTCAATCCTAGTAATCAAGTAATCGATACACTGTACTATAAACACTGCTAAGCTACATTGTTAGTGAATAATCGTTATTCATAACAAGGGAAATGGTAGAAATGAAGAAATAAAAGTGGAGAAAAATAATTTTGAAAAAAATAATTGCCAGTATGTGTCATTGGCCTTGCATAAAAAATCTTAGCATTGGCCTTGGAAGGTGACATAATAAGACCTTGATAGCGACACTAATTACAGAAAATGGATTGTCTACAACATGCCTTGAGTAGGCCTACTACTCATGGCCATGTTATCTGCTTGTACAAATTTGAAAAATTAGCAGTTTGTTGGCTATGATGCACTTGACATTTTACATCACCAAAAAGCTTTCCGAGAGCCATCTTAAAGCATTCTTAGGCTTCAGCTTCTAGGGGACTTTAACCCCCCAGCGAGGGCTCTGCTTACCGCAACCCACTGGGGGCTTAGCCCCCTCCCCCCGCTGCATCTCCCCTTCTGGCAGTTCCTAGATCCACCACAGAGTAGCATGACAATGGCTAGCTGCTAGCAGTGAGCAGAGCCGTGTGTGTGTGCGTGTGTGCATGTGTGCGTGCGTGCGTGCGTGTGCATGTGTGTGTGTTCATGTGTGTGTGTGTGTGCATGTGCTTGACAGGCTGCCGTAGACGGCAACGCATCGTCATCATTAATTCAACATCATCAGCATCGTAATCATAGCTACGATGATTTGTCAATTGCCAGCCACCTTGCCGCTACGTTGGTTGGTGCTATACATCTGTCAGTAGCCAGTAAATAGGCCGTGTGTATGATTGCCCTGTTACTAGTGATGTTGTAATGTGCTAAGACAGTCGATAGTTCACCAGTCGTTGCTTTACTGCTGTTGCTCGTTCACGCTATTTATGTTTGTCTTAACCTCAAACATATATTGGCTAGATAGGGCAGTGACGATAAGTTATGGATGATGACTTTCGCTTTTTAAAGCCAGCTTTGGTTTAAAGCTCATTAATATATGAAAGCAATGTGACAACTGCTGGTTGATTCATGCTTGTCATTTTTAAACTGCGTTTAAAGCAAAGTTAACACCAAACTTCTGTGTTAAACTCAATCCGTTATAAACTGAAGTTAATCTGAGCTTTCAAGTTTTAAACTGAACTTACGTGACGCATTAGATAGGCAGTGCAAAAACTTTTTTTTAACTTCAGCTTTAAACCAAATCAACTCTACTTCTTTATTTAGTGACAGAAGATGGTACGGTAGTTGCTTGTGTTTCTGATCACAGTGGTCAGTGGTTATTAACTGAATGATGAATTTATGTCACATTTTATTTGCATTCTTTGCATTAGTTTTTTGCTTTATACAGAAGTAAATGAAAACAGATTAATTGACATGTAAAATGTCATCTGAAAAGTTATTTATGGTGTGCATGTCTGTATGTTGTTGACACTGGTGAGTGAGCCTGTGTGTGTCCATTGTTGTGAGTAGCTGTCTCAATGAGTTCAGTGTGTGTAATGGTATGACTGTGTCCATGTAATGGTGTGTGTGTGTGTGTGTGTGTGTGTGTACTGGTGTTGGTGTGTCTGTCTATTCAGCCGTCAACAGAGTACATTGCGATGAATTGTCGGCCGGTAGAGAGCGGCGTCCAGCCGTCGTTCCATGCTGTGCAGTTTGCTGCACGACTTGACACCGACTCCCGGCGTGCTGCTGGTATGTCTCGTCTATCACATACGATGACTACATCGTCTGTTGTGCTCATTGCAACATCTGTGCTTGAGACGTCAATTGTGGCACAACTTTGTTTCCTCTATAAACAGCTGAACCTCCCTCAAGCAAGTCTGGAACATGATTAATAAAATTTCTGGAAAACGAGCGCCGACAGAAATCAAAAGCCTGCAAGTGGGTGACAGAAATTACAGCAGCCAGTGACATTGCAGATACACTGCACAATCATTCTTAGAGTTACCTTCCACTGTCAACCATACCACACAATTTCAGATATTTAAAGCTCATGCGGAACATCAGCCTTTAGAATTTAATTCAAATAGCGTGCAAACTACAACACCCGTTCTCAATGGACAAACTATTAGATGCTCTTTCTGACTCTAGTGACTCTGCAGTTGGCCCGGGTGATATCCATTGTCAACTGCTGAAGCACCGTCCTTCAGAAGCCCTCTTTACTCCTATCAACACTCTCAGTGATATATGGATCACAACCCTCTGTACTTTTCTCGACACTCTCAGTGATATGTGGATTACTGGTAACTTTCCATCCAGTTGGCACAACTCATACGTTGTTCCAGTACCAAAACCTGGCAAAGATTCACCAGCCCAGCCCAGTTACCGACCCATTGCTCTTACAAGCTGGGTTTGTAAAGTAGTGGAGCACATGATCAATAACAGACTTGTCTGGTACCTTGAAAGAAATAAGCTTGTCACTGCCATGTTGAGCGGTTTCCGCAGAGGCCGAAGTACTACAGACCAACTGGTATGCTTAGAGTCCTTCGTAAGAGAAGCCTTCACGCAGAAGCAGCATGTCACTGCTATTTTCTTAGACTTGGAAAAGGCATATGATACAACATGGAACTATGGCATCCTGAAAGACTTACATGATGCTGGTTTGCGAGGGCGACTTCCTCTCTTCATAGCTGGCTTTGTTTGCGATAGGAATTTGTTACAAGTGAGAGTTGGAGGAACTTATTCCAAACTCACAGAACAGGAAACTAAAAGCATTTACTCTTTTCTATAAAGCTGCCATAGAGGCGCGACCATATACCGCTAGATATTCTAGTTTTTTATAGTAAGCTGTAATGTTTGTTATCTCAGTTTCATGTTAGCTTGGTGGCCTTGATCTTACGTTTCGTTTTAGCATTTACATTATTTTACTCCAAGCATCCTGGTACTGAATGGCCTTCAATGTGCCGTTAAGAAACTACTCACTCACTGTAGACACAGACTGCGCTACAGTTGTGTCATATTAAGTGTCTCGGCGGTCTGCCGCTGAGTGATGACAAACTGACGTGTGTTTGCTAGTTAATGAATGACACACGACGTATATGCATCTTACATATTTCTTGTCAAACGAGTCAAATAGGCAATGCATGCACACAACGACAGTAAAAGTTCGTCAAAAAGACATTAATTGTCTCAATAAGTAAGTAACAAATGTCAAATGGTTTGTACTTGAAATGGACGTTGAGACGCAATTTCTGTCAGCACATTACATGTTATACAGCTGGTAATGCTTATAGTGAATTAAACTGATAGGTCTCAAAAGTGGGTGGGGCAGAGGTAGGTGCAGCCCACAGTGGTGCCCATATGGCAGCCCGCTGGACCCTTGAACTTATTGCATTACTGTCTGTAGGCTAATTGTTACTGTTGAGTTTCATTTACTCATAGTTAGCCAGTGCTGTAAATGGACAGTTTGTGTGATCTAGCTGCTGTCGTGTGTGATGTAGCTGCGAGGTCGAGTCCTCTACAGTCACATACTGCAAGTCCTGACCGGTCGTTAGCACACAACACGTCGTCGTCATTTCATACCGGCGGCGGCGGCGGCGGCGGCGCCAGCTCTGTTGCTGTCCAGGTCATCCCGCTGTCTCTCTCTCTCTCTCTCTCTCTCTCTATATCTGCTTCAACGGTGAAAGATGTAACGTGACTTATATTCGTCGATTTTGCTGTTGCAAACAACTTTCTTCCAGTTTTAACGTGTTGGTATCGTGGACTCCATTTGCTTAAAGACAGCTAGAATCGTTACAAGTTCACGAATTGCACGTTTTAAATTATCTAGCCAAAAAAGTGTTCGTTGGGTTACAAGAGGGTCCTAGTCGTTGGAACGAAATTTTTTAAATGCATAATAAAATGTTTTTCTATAAATCTATAGATATCTCCTCACTTGTTAATGTTTACTAGTTATCCCTTAAAGTCAACAATTAATTAAAAAGTGTTTAATTTCCCTTAACACAAAATGGGGTTAATTGTATATACTGTCTATAGCATATGCTTCTGGTGAATTTCACGAATTGTAACGTGCTTGAAAATTACAAAAAAATATTATTTTAATCATTATTGATGCGATAAAAAGTGTTTATAGTAAAAGTTTTAGCATCATAGCAGGTGACTATGTGACTATAATAAACTTTCAGCAGTTAGTTGCAAAAAAATAAACGCTTTCACCTCTTTGGGTGGTTATATACTGTACATCCCCTGCATTGCAGTGTCTTTATTTTCGTTCGTCTTGGTTCAAAATTAATTTTTTTTCTTGCACGATATAAAGCTTTTCCTATACTACTTTGTGATACTGATAACGACCAAAAGCAATTTCATAGTAAAAGTTTAAGGGTAAATTTTATGGAATTTTTTTGGGTTAATTGTAACGATAACCAAGTAATATAACAAGGCATAATATTCAAGGTAAACAAAAACTACAAAAATCTGTTACAATACAAGTGTAAAATAAGTCTTTTTAAAGAAAATAAGTCGACTTACCAGTATGCATCACAACGCATTTTTGTTTTATTTAGTCCTATTGTTGCAACGTATTTGTCTCCAATATCTCCATGACTCCCCTAATTTTCTACCTGAACTATCTCATAAATGCTTCCATGATTTTTTTACTGTGAATGTGTGATATTATCTCTTATTGAATACTACTTGTACAAACATCTATAATTTCCCTAAACTGCTTATATATTAAATATGACACGTAAACCTAACCCTAACTCTAACCCTAGTTGTAACCCATAACCCTAGCCTGACGTCTATTGTACCACTTATTGTAACGTCTCTCTCTCTCTCCTGCAGACCATAATGGTTTCAGTCACTTATTATAGGCATCAGCTGTCTGGCTTAAAGGCCACATTTAGTCCTAAGCCTTGGTCTCGTTTACCTCAAAGGTAGGGTTTTGGCCCTGAGTATATAACCTCATACATTTGGCCTTGTCACTCAGCTGTGCAGTTGCGTTTGCAGAGTGTTAACAGCCACTGGCTTAGTCAATGGGAAGGGTCCATTTTCGACCCTCCACAGAATCGACATCCCTTCACCGATCACCCAGAAATTTGTCACAGGTAATTACGTCCACAACTTCTACTGCTGCACAAAATTGGGTAAAAATTTATCCATGGGGGTCTTCTGAGAAAATAGGTGAAATATAAATTTTCTTATTTATACCTATTTTAAGGAACTCACCTACAGGTCATGCAGACCGCTCACCAGATTTTCACACTTGATGCTCATATGATGTGGACTCATGAAAGGATGTGCCTTTTGGCTTTCGTTGACAGTGTAGCCAATTTAGGGGGTCAAATAGGCGGTTTCCAGCAAATGCACCAGATACTGAAATGTTCAAATTATCCTTATCGAAACTACCACATCAATCATAACCAAATGTTGCACAGTGATAGAGACCACCAAGTACTTTCCATGCGTGGTCCAAATATACCCCAAATAAATCCAAGATGGCTGATGACGGTCTTGAAAAATCGAAAAACCACAATATCTTAGCAACAGATTGAATGATTTTGTTGAAATTTGGCACAGTGGTGCATCTCGGACCTTTGAACTCTGCCATCCAATAAAAATTTGACGAATTCAAAAATCCAAGGTGGTGATAGCCACCATCTTAAAAATATCAATATCTCACCAACGGATTGACCAACTTTGATGAAATTTGGCAGAGTGATGCATCTCAGCCTTCCAAATCATGTTAGCCAATAAAATTACAACAGACAGCTGCCATCTTCAAACTTCAATATATATATTCCCAGATTTAAAAAATCCAAAAAGGCGGACCACTGCCTTCTTGAAAATCGAAAAAAAACATATCCGAAAAACTGTTTGATCAAGTCCAACCAGATGGACTGCCACTATTTTACCGATCGTATTAGCATGCGAGGTAAATCAGGTAATGCATATTGCCTCCGTCCATTCATCCTTTGCCACTTTAACTTTGGAACTGACATATAACCTTGTATGGGTCATGACTATAGCTCTCCTAGGATTGAAAGTCACGGTCAAGGTGAATGGTTAACGTGGTCACTGGTCAGTCTGACCTCGATCCTCAATTGACGGCAAATTTCTAGTCAGTTCCTATCTTAGCTGTTATGAACACAAAAGGTAACGCTATATGTATACACTTAAAATAGTGAGATTTTGGTGGCTAGCAGTCACCTAAGATCATGGACAATGTCATCATTTGATAGTTCCGTCTTCTACAGTGGTGTCGGAAGCAACTTGTTAAGTGACGGGGCATTTTTGTGGTTGTGGTAGTGCCACCACACCTCATGTAACAGATAAGTCTCTGCCAAAACACCACTGCACGACTTCACGTATCCATTACACAGGTCAAAGAAGACATTTTACAGTTTTACAGTACAGTGATATACACACTGTGTCAAAAATTCCAATCTCCTTTCGTAAATATCTTTCGCAATTTTTAGCATGAGATGTAATATATACATCTCGCGCTTATGCTACGATGTCAGTGTCCATCTGTCTGTCTGTGATGGAAGTGCATTGGCATATTATAGCTAATTTAGGTTTCAAATTCCGATCCAAATTTACCACGCATTGTGGTCGCGGGAAGGGGTCATCTCAACAACATCTCGCGCTATGCTAGCCACTGCTAGGCCCTCTTGTTTGAGTATATGAAGGAAATAAACACATGACAATGATATGTAATTAGTCAGCAATCAAGCAGCATTAAACCTATTCTTCTGTGTTAAATATTCTGCACGAAAATCAAAGAAGTTCACAATAACATGATAGACAAACTGATCACTTTTAAGCTGACTACAGCCCTACTATTAACATCAAACACTATAACTCATGCAGTTTCAACAGTATCAACATTCAGTATTACCTGTGTTACACCAATGTAACTGTTGCTGTTACAAATACAATGAGCAACTCTTGTTACAGTGCCATGCACTTTATTGCACTTTACTACATTTACGGCATGTCTGTTAAATTTGATGTTGGGTTACAACTTTCTACTGTGAAGATATGTACTATTTAAATAGTTTTAATGTCAACTATTTACCATTCTATTTAAATAGTTTAACAAGACTATTTGTCCCAACAGTGGCCAGCTGATGCCAATGTGCATGAGCATTTAATATACAATTGATTGGGCCCAACCAGTCACCATTCCTAATGGCAGCTCAGTTCAGCCATTTTTGCATGGCCGATTACACTACACTGCACCACTCTAAAAATCTGCCATTTGCCAAGTAGGTATCTGGACCCCAACTGATAATGGTTCCTTGGGCCCACCCAACCCACTATCTGAAACAGCATCTCAATCGAGTTAACCATTTTTCAATAATTTAGTCGTTGGCCTGCTAACAGATGGACTGATAGAACAAACACAGAATTCAACCAGAAAGAACAGGCTGCTCACACTACAGAGCAACACAGCCTAATAATGATATGGAGACTATGGGGTACCCAAAAAACTAATACAAACATTACAGCACTTTGGCCGCAATTTTTCTCACATTGTGTATTTTTGCAAAGCGATAAAATTTAACTAACTTTAATCATCTAGTCAGTCCATTCAAATAAATTTAAAGAATAATATACTTCTACAGTGTTGCACCATTATCTATACAGGTTTTTAACGCATTGTTTACAATGTTGGCAATGCAATAACTGATATTTTCGGGATGTCACGGGAGCCTTGTTCCCTCTGAAGAAAGTGGGGACTGTGCCCCTTCAAAGAAAGTGTCCCTGGTTCTGACACCTATGACCATTTTCAAATTATAGCAAGTTACTAGTATTTGTTGAGAGTGGCTGATTTTAACTTACCTAGTATGCATTTGGTGCCCCCATTAGGAGTTACACCATGTCAATTTAGCAGAGATTTTTGGCAAAAGAAAACTAGATTTCCTAAGCTGTCTTGTGGGAATGTTTGATGATCTTAAGTTTAGCCATTTTGACACAATACCAACATATTATTTATTTACAGACACACATACTGCATTAGCGTAGCATCTTGTCGTAAAAATGGACTTCGTCCCTTTTTCGAAAATGCTATATAAGCCATTCATTAGTTATACAACCTGGCAACAATAGAAGTATTGGTCAATACTCGACTCTACAATAAATCCATACTGAAATCTACTTCACATATTCTCTTTCATCCACCTTCGTATCTCTTCCTGAAATATGATTATGCAGTTTTCTGACTGCTGCACTGATACAGTTAGATAAATCTGTGCTTGACTTAAGCTATGAAATGCTACATCAATAACTACCACATCTGCAATGACCACACAGTAGATCAGACCAGCTACACTTGCATGTCCATCACGGCCATAACCTTCATTATTTTACTTACACATACATTGTGAAATACACTCACTAATCTAAGACAATAGGCACAAAGATGTACCAGTTGTAATCATTTATCCCATGCTCATAATATTACTTCTAATGTTTGATTTCTACTGTTTTTACTTTCTCTCTGAATATCTAAATATTAATTATTAAAAGTGTGTGCATTTATGTACTCAGATATATTAAGTGACTGCTTATGAGTAATGCTGTGTTGTCAAAATAACACAAGTTCCATTTATATAAAATTACATCTGCAGCAAATAATACTGTTTACCGAGAAAAGAGATATAAAACAGTATCAGTCACTTGAGTTACACTGTACACATTACAGTTCAGAACATTTAATACAATATACTGCAATCTAGGCTTCTTTTGTGGACTTAAATGCAGTAACACAGGCAGAATGGTCATATGGTGCATACCACTCAATGGGATTATTTCTACTATTCAGCCTATTCTACTTTCATCACATTTGCTACACAGGTTAGCTAAACTAAATAAATATGTATAAAACTCTGACTTCAGCATAGATACTAAATTTATGTCTGATGTTATTCACTGATGGATACAGAAATTTAGGAAAGGGGGCCACAGGCAAGCACAGTGTATAACCTGCGTTCTGAGAGTACAGCCCATAGTGGGATACAGAGGCAGAGCTTTTTGTCATTGAATATCTAAAGATGGCACCAAATTTATTCTTTTGTTTTTGCTCAGTATCTCCAATGCCTATTCCATAAAAACATTATTTTTTGGTGCTGTGTGCAATGTGTGAATATTTCTGTTGCCAATTACAACACCGATGGTTGTCTTACTAGCACAAACTTACTTAGTGATTGTTGGCTGAGGCTGGTTTTAGCATCATCTGATGGATGTGTAGTGGATAAATGTGGTAGCACTCGTCTTTAGAAGGTTTTTGTGAAACATGGTCACTACTTCCCTGTACTGAACAAAAAAGCAACAAAATGAGTTCAGAAGATATATATTGTAAATTAAAAGTTTCTCAACATCTGACATCAAAGTTTGTATTAAAGTCATTGAAGTATTATTTACTGATATCTAGAATCCACTTTTACTAGGTCTTTGACAGGGAATAAGGATAAATGAACATGAACGTGATAACTCATTATACTTTCTGCAACAACCTCAGTTCACATGAAGCATGCATTCTTTATCATTTTCCAAGAAGGCAAAACGATGCCCCTAAAAGTAACAATAAATTGAAACAATTTGGGTTATTAACAAGGATTTTTTGGATGATTAATCTTGCAATAAACTGCAACTACTTCACAGATTTGTCCACAGGTAACACAATGGATCACCAAGCCATTTAACAGGGATGTTTTAACCACTCGATGCTCATTAAGTAATTAAGTAAGTAGATTTATATAGTGCTGTTACTTTCAATAACCTCTAATGGGCTGAATGCACTAGTATCGAGATAAACGTCTGAAGCAGTCTACACTGATCGCCGGGTCCCAGATCAAATCTGGGAGAGAGTTTCAGACTGCGGGACCGGCAACTGAAAAGGCCCGACAGCCATTAAGTGTCGAGCCAGAGTTATGGTACTGCAATCAGTTGACGGTTGGCAGAAAGCAGATGCAGCCGAGTGTCAGCACCAGCGACCGGGACACAGTAGTCTAACAGGTACAGTGGTGCCTGGCCATTCAGACACCAATGGACTGCTACCACCAGCTTGAAAAATACCTGGTTTGGGATGTCAAGCCAGTGAAGTTTATATTGCAGTATCTGATTCAAGCTGCAGTAAAACTTCCGTGTGCCAGTGACGAAACGTGCAGCTGTGTTCAGAACATGTTGTAACTTGTCCATCACTGTTCTTGGTGCACCAGCAAGAACAGCATTGCAGTAATCAATCTGTCAATTCATAACGACATAGACGAGTGTGGCCAATGACCGCCAACTACGTTAGAGTTGATGGAGTCGGTAGTAGCAGACCATGCAGGTGTGAGTGACGTGGAGATCCAGGCTCGGATCAGAAGAGATGTCGGTGCCAACAGATGAACATGGCTGCAGGCAATGACAATGTCGGCTCCAAGGTGGAGTACTGAAAACTTGCCACTCAGTGTAGCACAGTTGTGGCCTGAGCTGGTGAACAGCAGTTCCGTCTTGTCGGCATTGAGTTTAAGTCTGTTGGCAAACAGACATCCAGTGGCCGATGTCCAGGATGCAGTGTTCAAGTTGGTCGACAGATGATGAGATTGCATTGCAACAGAAGTGCCAGCTGGTATAGCTGTGTGTCATCAGCATATGCATGAAAAGACATGCCATACTTGGCAACCTGGTCTGCAAGATCCGCACCATCCATCAACCACACCAGATGCTCCGTCCATTCCCTATAATTACATAAGCAGTAATCAGTAAGCATTCAGCAATGCAGTATCACACGAAACAAGGACAGTACCAGAAGCACAACTACACTCGATGATAATCTCATACTCCCATCATTTATCCTATTACATTATTATTACATTATACAAAATACTGTTTCTATTACTATTCTTCATTCGGTTTTCATAATCTTTATTTTTTACTTCATTAGTTCCTGATTTACACCTTGATATTCTGTGCACAGCTATAAATAATAATGCAAATTCAAATGTACAGCAGCCATCAGCATTGATAAAGACCGTACGTGGTCCAGAATCAGTAGCAAGATTGGTTATAACTCTGCACAGTGCAATACTATACACGGGCACATTTTACAAGTAACAATGCAGTTAGAATATAAAGCAGCAGTCTCATAGTAATGTTAAGAAATTATGTATTGCTTAGTTTTAATTTTTCAGAATGACTACAATAATTTAAAAAGTGAGTGAGCAGTTTTCTCATGGCACATTCGATGTCATTCAGTGTTAGAAAAGGTGAGATAAATATAAATAGTCATGTTACAAAACTCACAACTACAAACGATATAAAAAATGAACAATTACTGCACAGAAATATTGCAGTCAGGAACTCAACTACAGGGTGCGCCAATAAAAACAATCGAAAGGAAAAGGTTAATATCTCAATCAATATAACAGATTTTCTTGCCAAATTTACAGCATTTACAGAGGAGGATTGAAGCCATATATTAAGAAAATTTTGTTACAATATTTGGTGGTTTTATTTAAAAATTACGTCTGTTTCAAAGTGCATTTTCAAAGTGAACAAGTAATTAAACTGTGATTCTGATGCAAAAATAACAGAAAATGAACCAGATTCATATGCCAGTGGGTTATCATGTGTGGAATGCAGTTATAGAATGCTATCACAGATACACACCTCAGACGACCAACACTGCTGTGCTAAATGCTGTTTTGTTCACTATATGGAATGATTTGCCACAGAAGTTCATTGATATTAAGGCAATCCTATCATTTCACAATAGACTTCCATCGTGTGTTACTGGAGTTGATAAACATTCTAAACGCTGTTTAATTACTGAGTGAGCTATAGGCAACTAACATTCATCACTGAAACATTTGAAGTGTTGATGAAAAGCTGTGCAAAGTCTGATTTTGTTCTTCATGAATTATATTCAATGTGTAACTGCATGTTCACTTGAAAAATTAAACTTTAAAGTTTAAACTACTGTATCTGTTAAACCATATACAGTTGTCAATAAAATGTGCACAGTATGTTGTGCAAATACTCGTATACAAATTATAAAAGTTTGGCTGAAATCCGTACCTCTGCTGAAATACAGAATTTTTTCTAGATTGTTTTTTCTTGGCACACCCCGTATAAGACTGTAAATGATATAAAAACTGCAGTTTATCCATTGTGTTAACAACCACAAATCAAAAGCTGCAAAACTCATAAAAGGGTGATATTACTAACCATCACATAAATGTCAAAATGATGCTGAGTAATATCACCTTTTATGATTTTTGCAGTTTTTGACGCATGGTTGCTAACACAATGGATAAACTGCAGTTCTTATCATTTATATTTGCTGTTCAATTATCAATTGTAGTACATTTTATATTATTTTAGGCTATGGAGGGCCATTAATGCATCAGCACAGTAAAATTCTGCTGAAATCGGAGCGTTCTTGAGATATCATGATTTTTTTCAATTCTCCAGATGGCCATTGGCCACCATGCTGAATTTTTAAAAGTGCGAAATTTTATTTGCTAAGGGGGTCTGGATGGCTGAGGCACGTCACCATGCCCAATTTTGTTGAAACTGGTACATCTATTGCGGAGATACTGTGATTTTTTCGAATTTCCAACGTGTCCACAGCCACCATCTTGGATTTTCAAAATCACAAAATTTTACTGGCTGACGGGGTTCAGAGGGCTTGGATGCATCACCGTGCCAAATTTCATCATAATCGGTCAATTTGTTGAGCTGAGATATTGAGATTTTTCAAGATGGTGGACATCCGCCATCTTGGGAGTTGTTTGGGGCTAATTTGAACCACCCACGAAGAGTATGTGGTGTGCTCTATCATTGCGCAAAATTTGGTAATGATAAAATAATTTCAAAAATATGGAAGTTTTAATATTTGGTGCAAATGGCTGGAAAATGCCTATTCACATTCCCGAAAATGCACACACCATTGTGTGAGTCTGTCATTTGAGCCATCAACTGTGACAATCTGGCAAGCAGTCTGACCTGTAGGTGAGTTGATTAAATAAAGTAAATAGTATAAATAAAAATGTTTGTTTATATTTTACCCATTTTACCACTAGCCCCCTGCCTGCATGGACCAATCTGCACCAAATTTGGAATCACTGTCTTTGATGTGTTGTAATCATACACAGTAAATTATTTCAGTAACTTATGCTCTGCAACCATGCTCTAACTGTTGCCTCATTCTGCTCTTTCTCCAGACTTTCATTTTTCTGCCATTTCTCGCCCAGATTGGAGAATGTAATTCTTATTACATGAGTGTGTATTAACACTCTTGGGGTACAACCGAAGGGGGATATGGGTCAGTCACTATTGTTGAAATTGCATGTTTACAAGCTACATGTACAACCATCAAACCATGAAAGTTCAATAATGGTGATTGACTCTTGAAACAGACAAAGTTGGTATAGTTACATTTCTTACTGAAGAACTTACCAAGCACGTATATCGTTTGTCATGTCAAATTTCATAAGCCAAGGATGCAGTATACACACTTGGTAAAGTATGACTTCTGGACCACTTAGTTGTCAGTAAACACCTACAACATTGCATCTTTCATGTGTTACTGCCATAACTTCACATACCTTGTACATCACAAAACCAAACAGCAAACTGCCATGCGACATATATATATATATATAGTGAAAAACAAAGAACCAGCAGGCTACACAAGCAACAGGCTTATCACAATACCATTAACTTAACACGATACCTCATTGATCTGTGGGCACCATACATAGATGATAACTATAGCCTCAACCCTACTAACCCCGAGTCCGACTGAACCAAGTGCCTCAGGAAAATAAGACAGAAAGCCGTGAATTTGAAATAGTAATGTAATTAACATGCCACTGCACTGCATTGCATATTTCACTAACAACATTTGGCGATGAATAAGTGATTTGCAAACAACCAGTGACGTTAAAAATGTGTTATTTCTGCCTTCGTAATCTCGCAGATAATGAGGGCGTAATATCAAACGGACATGACAAATTACATAAGCTTGTGATAGCTTTCCTGCCAAATATTATTAAAATTGGTTGATGAATGTTGAAGATATATCAAGCAAAATCAGTGTCATTTTCGGTGTGTAGCATGACTGAAGAAACCCAATTCTGGGGTTCATGTTTCCCTAGGTAGTGTAGAGACACTAGTAAGGAGAGGTGGGATAACAAATCACCATTTAATAACATTTCCACTCAGCAATATCTCTGCCAAAATAATAATCAGTCGATGTGCACTGAAGTTATAGTGTGCTACATCAGTGTCGTTTTTTTGAGACAGTGTAAAGCAATAATTACAAACTTGTTAAATCATTCTTTTCATCATGTTCTACAGAAGCATTTTTCTGTATCTGGAACAGCCTACCTAATTAAGTCATTGACACTAGCACCATTCATGCATATAAAGCAAGGTAAATTTGATTTTACAGCCATCCGACCAGCACCATAAACTCATCAGAATATTCATAAAGTACTATACTAAAGTAGTTAAGTTGGGTAGGAATGGCTGGCTATTTCAGGGTAATACACTTTTGTTCACCACAGTCAATCTGCATGCCAAATTTCAAATGTTTAGTTTTACCCCATGAGTACACTGAATGAGTTGAGGTTTTACATCCAGCTCAACAGAAAATAGGTCATTTTGAAGATGTTCTTCCCAGCTAATCTCTTGGCTAGTACAATACTAAGAAACTAAATCAAACAACAGAAGAAAATCATGCATCCATGACAAAATAAACTACAACACTAAATGAACGCACAAAAATTAAAGCCAGGTTAAGCTGCCTTCTACGACTTCCAGGTTGGAAATGGAATACGCTAACTGTAGCACATCAGATGCTATTTCATGCATTAACAAATTAGATTGCATAATACGTACCTGGTAAGAACACAGTTCTCTACCATGTCACCACATGTGTGAAGAGAACACCTCATTTCTCACATATGCCACCACTGAAACAGCAAAGCATTTACAATTAGCAATTTGTAGCATTATAAATTTTAGAATTGGGATACCTGCCACCTGGTAGGAAATTACCTGGGTAACTGGACCAAATTTTACAATTACATTTTTGCAAGTAAGCAAACCTCAAAATTGCCACCAGTCTTCCTAGTCAAGTTGTTTTGGTTCCAAACTGCCATGAATTATTGGTGAGAGATTGCTGCTAAAATTCTGACTTAGCTTAAATGTCTTCACTGTTCAATTAGTAAAACTATACATACAGTGCAGGCCAAATTTAGCAATATCACTTAACGTTTTAGATTTTAACAATAACTACAGTGCATCAGTAAACTTTAATGACTTTGGCAAGTAAAAGTTACACACAGCAACAAGTAGTGTGATGCCAAAGTTTTCTGAATGAAAGCATAACACTGGCATGCTTCTGATGCAGGCTCATGAAGTTAAAATTTGTAAAGTCATGAGGTACTTCAGAAAATATTGTAACCAGTCTGTGACAACAATAAATATACAGCAAGGATAGTCAGTGAAGCGTGTGTTCAATATATCCACCATTCTAATCCACAACACACTGCAATCATGTTACATTCTTGCATATGTTTGATAAATGTTTCAGTCTGCTTCAACTTATCAACAGTGTTAAACTTCTTACCATGGCACACTTGCTCTTGCAGGGTCCCACAAGGTATGGGAATCGATGCATGCGTAACATGCAGCTCACTAAATTTTCCTAGACTAGCTCAACTTGATGAGAAAACCGCAGAAATAGCAATGCTGTGGTGACATATTAGGGGTGAGCATCTGTACATACACAACAATATATTGTGCACACATTTACAAAATTACAGAATATGTATGTACACGAATATGGCCGTCAAAATGCTGGTCACAACAAAATTTGGAAAAATAATCATATGAAACAATTATTCAATCAGTAACATAACAGGAGATGTGTGAATGAAATTAACTGAAAGCTAGTGAGCTAATGTCACGAGCAGCTGCAAGCCATTACACTCTATAGTCGATAATGATGTCATCACAACTGAAAAGCATTTACTTATTGACTGCCAGGTGCCACATTCTTGCATATATGTTTAATAAATGTTTGCACATGGTAAATGTTAACATGCTTTTGTGTACACTATGACAAAATTACATGATACGTGTATCCCTCTGATGTCACTATTGGCATTGCTGCCGGCTTTGCTGCTGTCATTTTTCGCAGTGGACACGTCAGATTCACTGTTACATTTTAGCAAGTTTCTCGAACGAATTCACCATCCATGGGCCGCCCCATAACCACCCACAAAACTGCCCCTTACTGTGAATCTGCACCTTCATCTAGACTGCACATGCTTGGGTCCACCCGACCAACCACCCAAATGGCATCCAGATCCAATCAGACCTTTTTTACAATTCACTAGACAGACACATGCACACAGACCGACCGATGGTATATAGAACATTACCAGTAAAAACAGACAATTTAGGCCTACACTGTATCTGACACTATGAAGTGACCTAAAAGAAATCATTATAATAAAAAAGAACTAAATTGTATTGCTAGTTTGTCAATCAGTGGGCAGTTAGTATTAGAAGAGTTCGGAATATCAATGCAATCAAATCCAATGTGTTCTGATAGGCACAGGTAATATTCCTTGCCAGCCACAGGTAAAATGTGGATGTGCGGTTTTGTCAATATGTGGCTCCACTAAAGGGTAAAATATAGATGCTACTGCACATGCAGTCTAATACTCCACCGGCCACACCAGCCCCACCAACGCCAGTGGGATGAAATAATATACGTGGAGTAGATTACTTCATCCTTACCGGCATCGGTCTAAACTATGCCACTATTCCATAAACCATCCATAAACTGTCAGTGGGCATTTTTACACTACACCGGCTGTATTTTATTTAATCTAATTGTACTAAAAACATTCTAATAATTTATGGTTCTTATTCCTTTTTAGTAAATTAGTAGGTTAATATATGGAAATAACATATTTTTGTATAGTGTCAGCAGTAATGAGGTACATGGTTTTGTGGATGGTGTCACAAGTTGTCCATAACAGAGCCGGTTGAGTCGACCTTGGCTTGGCTAATACCCCACTGGCACCATTGAGGTGTTAGCCAGTGGGGCCAGTGAGAGTATTAGACTACACCAATGCATTTCACCCCTTGCAAGGCCACCCGTCCATCTATAGACTACCATGCATGCAACTGGTTCAATAAAATTTTTACACTGGGGAGGGGGCAGATTCACCTAGAATGTAGAATAGCAGCCAGTGGTTATAGTAAGATTAGTGTTAATTTTGTCTTACATAAAAGAAATTACTGAGGGTGGGGTCTGAGGAAAGGTGCCTCTCCCCAGTGTAAAAAAAACAAAAAAGCAACATATACATGCACGTAAAATTACTAACTACTTCCCGTGTTTTACACACCAGCTAGTATTCTACATCTGTCCTGGCAGATCTCACTCCTCAGACCCCACCCTCGGTAATTTCTTTTTATAAGTCGAAATTAATGCTAACCCTACTATAACCACTGGCTGATATTCTACATTCTTACATTCTAAGTCAAAAGGCTAATGGGGTGCAGTGTGGTCCGGCATAGTCCAATGTGGTGGGATCTATCTAATTTATGCCGTGACAAGCCGTGACGTCATGACAATGCCGTGACGGTGTTACAACGCCGTGACAGGACACAGACGGTCAGCGTAACGACGCGCTATAGTAAAAACAATTGTACGGCTCAAGCACTGTAGCTTTACCGTATCGCAAACAAGACCAACACTGAGCAAAGTGCACTTATATATCCTAACCACACTACAGCAATCATGGTCAAACGCCAGTATGTGCAGATGAGCAATTAACGCGGTTACCTGGACGC
>Ga0209782_1000206_pt1 | contig 23343 bp, 28 predicted proteins | sample WorMetmaBAHAMAS1_FD_187390 | JGI IMG/M metagenome (GOLD analysis project Ga0209782, IMG submission 187390) | Marine gutless worms symbiont microbial communities from Max Planck institute for Marine Microbiology, Germany - Inanidrilus... | ecosystem: Host-associated > Annelida > Digestive system...
CGCCTTCCGTGCCGTGGGCGAGGCGCTTGTAGTGGTTGTGGACGGCCACTGAGAGGACGCGTTTGGCGTGGTCCTGGCCGATCACATAGTCGTCCAAGATCGACCGGATCTCGCGCGGCGAGGGAACCTCCTCGCCGGTCTTCGCGCCGCGGCCCTTGGTATCCTCCTTGATGATTTCGGTGCAGAGGGACACGCATTCATCGCAGATGAACACGGTGGGCCCTGCGATGAGCTTGCGCACCTCGTGCTGGCTCTTTCCGCAGAAAGAGCAATACAGAGTGTTCTTGCCCTCGCTCTTTTCGCCTGAATCACTCATTCCCGAATTGCCTGTTCCTGCTGCACGAATACGGCCATGTTAGCCAATGCCGGCCCCCGCCGCCAACGGGAAAAGCCGAGACCATCCGTATTCATATGTAAATCAGGCAGCAATGCGGCAAGCCCGCGCACGGGCCCGTCAAGGCTGGTTAACGGGCCGGCGCCGGCGGGCGAGCGGGGGCCTATTCGGCTGCTTCGGCGGCTTCAGGGCCCCGCGTCGTGACAACCTCGTCGATCAGACCGAAATCCTTGGCCTCTTCCGGCGACATGAAGTTGTCGCGATCCAGCGCGTCCCGGACCTTTTCGATCTCCTGGCCGGTATGCTCGACATAGACCTCGTTCAGCCGGTGGCGGACCCGCAGGATCTCCTGGGCATGGATCTCGATGTCCGAAGCCTGCCCCTGAAAGCCGCCCGAAGGCTGGTGGACCATGATCCGTGCGTTGGGCAGTGCGAACCGCTTGCCCTTCTCTCCCGCGCACAACAGCAGCGACCCCATCGACGCCGCCTGGCCAAGGCAGACGGTCGAAACGTGCGGCTTGATGTATCGCATGGTGTCGTAGACCGACAGGCCCGAGGTGACGACCCCGCCGGGCGAGTTGATGTAGAAGGCGATATCCTTGGAGGGGTTCTCGGATTCGAGATACAGCAACTGGGCGCAGATCAAGCTGGCGACATGGTCCTCCATCGGACCGGTCAGAAAGATGATGCGCTCTTTCAGAAGCCGGGAATAGATGTCGTAAGCCCGTTCGCCGCGGTTGGTCTGTTCGACCACCATCGGGACAAGCGAGTTGGCGTAGATGTCGATCGGATCGCGGTCGCGCATCGTCTTCGTGGTCTCCTTCGGTACGGGCGCCGAGCGGCGCCCCATGGGTAGGTCGGTTGACTACCCGGAATATGGGAAGGCGTTCGTTAATTTAAGTCTTTGCGGGCGCTTTTTTCGCGGCGGTCTTTTTCGTGCTGCGCTTGGCCGGCTTCTTCTCCTTTGCCGACTCGCCCTCCTCCTGGTCGCTTTCCAGAGCCTTCATCAGCTCGTCGATCGTAACCTCACGGTCGTCGACCTTGGCCATCTCCAGGATGAAATCGATCACTTTGTCCTCGTAGACGGGCGCGCGCAGGCTCGCCATCGCCTCCGGGTTGTTCTGGTAGGCCTCGAACACCTCGCGCTCCTGTCCCGGATGCCGCTGGGCCTCCTGGATCAGAGCCCGGTTCAGCTCCTCCTGTCCGACCTGGATATCGTTCATGCGGCCGACCTCGGACAACAACAGGCCCAGCCGGACCCGCCGTTCGGCAATGCTGCGATACTCCTCTTTCAGGTCGTCTTCCTCGCGGCCAGCATCCTCTTCGTCGAGCGTGCCCTGCTCCTTGGCCTGTTCGAACTGCTGCCAGATCGCATCGAACTCACCGTCGACCATGCCTGGCGGCACGTCGAACGTGTGCGCGTCGTTCAGCTTGTCGAGCAACTGCCGCTTGAGGCGGGTCCGGGCCACCTGGGCATATTCCTGATCCAGCCGCCCGCTGATCTGCTCGCGCAGCTGGCCGATGTTCTCAAGACCCATGGACTTGGCGAACTCGTCGTCCACCGGGGTGTCCACGTACTCCCGCAGTTCCTTCACGTCGACGTCGAAAACCGCCGGCTTGCCGGCCAGCTCGGCGCTGGGATAGGCCTCCGGGAAGATCGCCTCGACAGCGACGTGCTCGCCCGGCTTGGCGCCGACAAGCTGGTCCTCGAAACCGGGGATAAACCTGCCCGCGCCCAGCTCCAGATGGTGCCCCTCGGCACTGCCTCCCTCGAAGGCCTCGCCGTCGATCTCGCCCACAAAGTCGATCACCAGAACATCGCCAGCCTTTGACTTACGTGCCCGCGCCACAGGTTCGGACTTGCGGAAGTCCTTGGACATGCGCTCGATGGCCTCGTCGATCTCCTTGTCGCCGACCTTGCCCTTCAAGCGCTCCAGGCTCAGCGTCGAGAAGTCCATCGGCTCAAAATCGGGCATCAGCTCGACGGACATCTTGTATTCCAGGTCGGTCCCCTCGTCGAAGGACGTCACTTCGATCTTCGGCTGAACGGCGGGCTTCAAGCCGTTGTCTTCCAATGTCTTTTGACTCGACTTTGACACCGCCGATTCGAGGACTTCGCCCAGAACCGCCTTCGAGTAGCGTTTGCGCAGCAGGCTCAGAGGCACCTTGCCCGGGCGGAACCCGGGGATCTGGATGTTGCCTTTCATCTGCTCGAGTTTGGCGTCAACGCGGTCCGCGATGTCCTTGGCAAGAATCGTGATCGCGAATTCGCGCGACAGTCCTTCGTTCTTTGTCTCTGTGACCTGCATGGGGGCTTTCCGTATCAGAATCGGTTCGTTCGCATGGTGGGCAATTACCGGCAGCGGCCGAAGGTTCCAACACTCCTTTGGACGGGTGAGGCATATGTGCCTGCGGACTGGTGCGGGCGGAGGGACTCGAACCCCCACGGATTGCTCCACTGGTACCTAAAACCAGCGCGTCTGCCAGTTCCGCCACGCCCGCCCGGCACGCCGCGCCCAACGCGACCGCCGGGCCGTCGAGCGCGGCCCTCTATAGCCCAAGCCTTTAACCGCGTCAAAGCTCCGTTCCGACCCGCTGCGGACCTGGCCGCGCAAGCAGCAAAAAGGCAGCCGGGAGAAAGCGGCGGCCTTTTTGCTGCTTCGGGAGACGCGCCCTAAAGGCGCGGACTAGGCGGAGACGCGTTTCCGGTAGGTGTCGGTGAAAGTGCTGAGCGCCAGGATACGGGGCCCGTCCACGACGGTCCGCTGGGCCCGCTCGAACACGACCTCGTAACGGCCGTGGGGAATCCCGAACGAGTCGGAGGCCACGGATAGAACCCGGGCCGTTTCGACGCTGCGGTCAGCATGCACCCGGCGGAACGACGATCCCGCCTTGATGAACTCCATGCCTTTGCCGCGCCTGAAGAACATGCTTGCCCGCCTTCGTCCATTCACGTCGAGGTAGTCCGCGTGCGACGTACCTGAAAAGTGCAACGAGTGCATCTGCCCTCAACCCACGATTAATTGAGATTTGGGCGCTCCCGTCAACTGAAGACGTTTCGATTTTGCCTTCAATATTAGGGTAATACGCCACATTCCTTAAACAATGTTTAACTCTAAAACGAACGCTTCGCCCTCTCGGCGAAGGCCCGGCCGCGACCTTAACTTCTCCGCCGATCCGGCGATTTTAACCAAATCCGTCCCGATGTCTTAATTGTTTTTCTCAGGCCCCAATCAGGATCCCAGCGCCCTGAGGCCGGCCAGGGTCTCCGGCATTCCCGCGATCAGATCTTCGGCGATCAGCCCCGGTCCGTGTCGGGATGCCGTGGCCCCGTGGATCCAGGCCGCCGCCGCGGCGGCCTCGAATGGGGCCATGCCCTGGGTCATGAGGCCCAGCGCAATACCGCTGAGGACGTCACCGGAACCGGCCGTGGCGAGATCGGCCGGCGCGTTGGCGTTGATCGCCGCCCGGCCGTCCGGGGCGGCGATGACCGTGTCATAACCCTTGACCAGCACGACCGCCCCGGACCGGGCCGCCGCCGCCCGGGCACACGCCAGCCTGTCGCCGGTGATGTCGGGGAACAGCCGCGCGAATTCGCCATCATGCGGCGTCAGGATGCACGGGGCCTGGATGGCGTCGAACAGAAGTTCGGAGCCGCTCTCGAACACCGACAGGGCGTCTGCATCAAGTACAGTGGCCACGCCCGCGGCAAGGACGGCCAGGACGCGTTCGCGCAGTGCGCCAATGAGACCGGACCCGGGCCCCAAAAGCGCCCCGCGCACACGCCGTTCCGTCAGCAGGGTGGCAAGGGTCGCGGTGTCGCGAACCGGATGCACCAGCACGCTTTCCATCGTCACCTTGTAGACGGTGACCGCCTCCTGCGGACAGGCGATGGTGACCATGCCCGCCCCGGCGCGCTGGGCGGCACGGGCGGCCAGGCGCGCCGCACCGGTCATCTGGCCCCCGCCGGAGACCAGGGCGTGGCCGCGGCTGTATTTGTGGTCCTCGGGCCGCGGCACGGGCAGGTCTGACAGCCAAAGGGCTGGCCGGTTCTCGGCCTGTCGCGGCGCGATCGTGGAGAGAACCGTTGCCGGGATGCCGATATCCGCCACCACGGTCTCGCCGCAGTGGGACCGGCCCGGCAGCAGCAGGTGCCCCGGTTTCTTGCGGAAGAACGTCACCGTCGCCGTCGCCTGAGGGGCGGCGCCCAGCACGGCGCCGGTGTTGCCGTCGATCCCGCTGGGGACGTCGACGGCAACGCACGGCCGCGCGCCGATCGCTTCGATGACGGTGCGTGCAACCCCTTCCAGCGGCCGCGTCAGGCCGGCACCGAACAGCGCGTCGACAACCACATCGACCCCTTCCAGCACCGCGGGCGACAGCGCGGCCACCTCCCCTGTCCAGCGCTCGGCATTGGCCCGGGCATCCGGCGGCAGATGGTCCGGGTCGCCCAGCAGCGCCAACCGGACGTCCCAACCGCCGGCCTTGAGAAGCCGCGCTGCGACGAAACCGTCGCCGCCGTTGTTACCGGGTCCGCACAGAACGGCAACGGTTCCGGGCCGGCGCCGCAGGCCCACCACAGCTTTCGCAACCGCCTCGCCCGCCGTCTCCATGAGATCGATGCCGGGAATGCCACCGGCAATGGCCAGCCGATCGGCTTCCGCCATTTCCTGCACAGTCAGAAGCGCGGCGTCATTTGCCAGACGCGCAGTGGACATGTCAGTCGACCCCCTCGAATCCGCCTGCCCGGGTGGCGTGCTGCAACACGACTTGGGCTTGCGAACGGAACTCACGCCGGTAAAGCACCAGCACAACCCAGATCGTCGCGGCAAACACGGCATAGGGATGCAGGAACCAGCTTACGGCAGCAAGCCCGAAATAATAGGCCCGGACCCCGCTGTTGAAATGCACCGCGGCCCGGGTGCTGATCCGAGCGATGTCGTCTGCAAAGGCCACCGCATCCGGTGAAGGGCCACCATTCCTTTGCGCCGGCGCTGCGCCCATCAAGACGGAACTGTAACCGTGTAGCCGGAGGCACCAGGTGAACTTGAAGAAGGCGAAGATGAAGATCAGGATCAGAATCAGGATCTTGACTTTCCATGCCGTGAGCGATGCCGGATAAACAAAAGGCAGACCCTCCACCAAGGACATCATCTGTTGCGTTGCGCCCAGAGAGGCCGACAGGCCGGCGATGATCAGGATCGTGGTGTAGGCAAAAAAGGTCGCAACCCTTAGCAGCGCGGAGATGATCTGCACGTCGACCATACGCATCTCGCGCAACAGCATTTCACGCGCCCAGTGCTTGCGCCATTCGCCCATGATCGCGGTCAGGGTGGCGGATTCGCGGCCGGGAAAATCGGCGAACAGGGCGTAACCGATCCACCCGGCGAAGAAGACAGCCAGCGCAGCGGCGTCCAAGAGATTGAAATCCAGACCGAAAATCTTGTGGTCCTCCATGACCGAGACGCCACCGGGACGGGCGCGATTATGGCCGCTGCCCGACCGCGCCTCAACCGTGGCGGCACGGCCGCGATGACGGGGCTGTGACTTTATGGTGACGCGCCGGTTGGCCAGAATGGAGACATGACGCTTACGCAGACAAGGCACCGCCTGTGCCGCCTGTCCCTCGCAGCGGCTGTCCTGCTCGCCGCTGCGACGGCCGCGGCGGCCGATCGGCCGCAAAGGCTGGCCGGCCCTGCCCGGGTCCTGGACGGGCAGACCCTGGAGGTTGACGGTCGGGTCGTGCGCCTTGCAGGCATAGACGCCCCCGACCCCGCACAGACCTGCCGGTGGAACGGACGCGCGATTCCCTGCGGTGCGATCGCCGACGACGCCTTGCGCGATCTCGTCACGGGGGCAGAGGTGCAGTGCCGCATTGCGGGTGACGCCGGCGAACACCTCATCTGCACCTGCCAGGCCGGCGGTTTCGATATCGGCGGCAACATGGTCTACACCGGTTGGGCCGTCACCGCACCCGACGGCCCGCGGCGTTACCGCGACACCGAGGCCGGCGCCCAGGCGGCAGGCCGCGGTCTGTGGCGCGGCGAATTCGTCATGCCGGAAGACTGGCGCGCCGGAAAGCGCCTGCCCTAGCCCGCGCCGGCGCCCTTGATGGGGGGCAACGGCCCGCCTACCTAATGCGCCATGAATATCATGCGAACCGGAGTCCTGCTGGCGGGAATGACCGCACTGTTCCTGGCGGCCGGTTACCTGATGGGCGGCGAAGGCGGCATGCTGATCGCGCTGGCGGTCGCGGTCGCCATGAACGTGTTCGCCTACTGGAACAGCGACCGGCTGGCCATGTCGGTCTACCGGGCCCGCGAGGTCGGCCCGTCAGACGCGCCGGAGTACCACCGCATCGTGGCTGAACTGGCGCGGCGTGCGGACCTGCCTATGCCGCGCGTCTACATCATCGACAACGACCAGCCCAACGCGTTTGCAACAGGCCGCAACCCGGAAAACGCCGCGGTTGCGGCAACCACCGGCTTGCTTCGCCGGCTGTCCCCGCAGGAGGTCGCGGGCGTCATGGCGCACGAGTTGGCCCATGTGCGCAACCGCGACACCCTGATCATGACGATCACCGCGACCATTGCCGGCGCGCTCTCGATGCTTGCGAACTATGCCATGTTCGCCGGCATGTTCGGCGGCAACCGCAATGCGCCACTGGGCGGGCTGGGCGCCATCCTGGTCGCCCTGCTGGCACCGATGGCGGCCATGATCGTGCAGTTCGCGATCAGCCGCACCCGGGAATACGAGGCCGACCGGATCGGCGCGGAGATCTGCGGCCAGCCGCTGTGGCTGGCCTCGGCGTTGGAGAAGCTGGAGCAGGGCGCACAGCGGATCGACAATGCCCAGGCGGAAGCCAACCCGGCGACGGCGCACATGTTCATCGTCAACCCGCTGCATGTCCGCAGCGTCGACAGCCTGTTCTCGACCCATCCCAAGACCGCCGAGCGCATCCGCCGCCTGCGGGCGATGGCCGGCACCGCCGGCCCGTGGGGCTAGGCAGGGCTAGTCGGTCTTCTGCAGCAGCAGCCCGCCATAGGTGTACTGCGCGCCGAAGCGGTGGGGGATGTCGGCTTCCCGGCGCAGGTGATCGATGACCGGTGACGGCCCGAACTCCTGCTCGGCCCAGGTGACCTGCCGTTCCATATCGGCGATGTAGGCGTCCCAGTCGTCCTTCGCCTGCAGGAAAGTCGACACCACGGTGTAGCCGGCCGCACGGGCCTGTTCGGCGAAACGCTCGAGCGGCCTGATGTCCGGATACTCCTTCTCCCAGAAGGCGCGGCATTCGGCATCGGGCGTGTCGGTGGTCCAAACGGCGTCGTTGAGGAACAGCCACCCCCCAGGCCTGATCAGCGGTCGCCACGCAGCAAGCGCCTTTTCGACGCCCATGGAATAGGCGCTGCCTTCGGCCCATAAGAGATCGAAGGACCCGGCCGGGAAGTCCAGCGCGTCCATGCTCATGTTGACCGGCCGGATGCGTTCATCCAGGCCCTGCTCTGCCGCCTCCCGCGCCAGCCAGTCCAGGAACGGCTGGTGCGTATCGACGGCCGTCACCAAGCCTCCGCTCAGGCGTGCCAGCACGAGGCTCGCCGCCCCGCTTCCGCATCCGATATCGAGAATGGTGTCGAGCCGTTCGCCTGACGGAATCCGCGCGAACATCTCCCGGGTGGCGGCGGCGCTGCCGGGGCCCTGGCGCGCCATGCGTTCGAACACCGCCATGAAGGCGGCCATGGAATCCTGTTCGTCGTTCATTTTGAACTCAGTGGCCGGAACGGTGGGGGATCAGAGTTCCGTGCCGCGCAGGTCCATCGCCGCCTGCCACTTGCGGTGATGCTGGCGGCTCAGAACAAGGTCCCTGTCGGCCGGCACCCAGAACCAGTCGCCGCGTTTGATTTCGTTTTCAAGTTGTCCCGGCGCCCAGCCCGCATAGCCCATCATCAAAAGGCTCTTCCGCGGGCCGCGCCCGCCGGCGATGTCTTCCAGCACCTTCACACTGGTGGTGAAGGAAAGTGACCTCGTCACCGTGCGGGTGCCGTCGGTGGTGTAGTCGTTGGAATGCAGGACCATTCCACCCCCGGCGAGACCGGACCGCCATACAGGACTTCGACGCGATCATCCGTCGGTGCTTCTTCCAAGCCGAACCCCGACATAAGCTCGGCAAGCGGCACCTGGCCGTAGCTGCGGTTGATCACGACGCCGAAGGCGCCTTCCTCGTCATGTTCGATCATGAAGACCACGGTGTGGTCGAAATTGGGATCGCCCATGCTGGGTTCGGCGACCAGCAATTGGCCTTTGAGGGATTTGGGCCAGCCTGGCGACTGAGCCAAAGCCGCGGCAGGCGCTAGCGACAGTGCACAGGCGATCTACGCCGCCAGCGCCCATCCTTGAACCTGCCATTTTGGTTTCATCGCCCCGCCCCCGTAACGCGCGGCTGGGGTGGCTGATGGGATTTGAACCCACGACCTCCTGGACCACAACCAGGCGCTCTAACCAACTGAGCTACAGCCACCGTCGCGGCGAGTTCTAAGCGCCCACCCGCTCTCCGTCAAGCGGACATCCGGCCGGAAAACGGTGCGCCCTTGCCGAACGTGAGCACATCGGTCTTTATGCATCAAAAAGCACACCGGAGGGGAGCGTTATGTTGCACGAGGCCGAAGCCATGAGCCGGCTTGGAACCGAAACGGCCTTCGATGTTCTGGCGCGGGCCGCCGCGCTGGAGCGCGAAGGGCGCGACATCATCAATCTCGGCATCGGCCAGCCCGACTTCAAGACACCGGCCCACGTGGTCGATGCCGCCGTGGATGCCCTGAAGGCGGGCCATCATGGCTACACGCCGGCCAACGGTATCCTGCCCCTGCGCCAGACCGTGGCCGCCGACCTTGAAGCGCGCCGCGGCGTGGCCGTCGACCCCGACACTGTGGTTGTTGTCCCGGGTGGCAAGGTGACCATGTTCTTCGCGATCCTGATGTTCGGCGAGCCCGGTGCGGAGATCCTTTATCCGGACCCAGGGTTCCCGATCTATCACTCCGCCGTGGCCTTTTCCGGTGCCAAGCCGGTTCCGGTTCCGCTTTTTGAGAAGAACGGCTTCGCCTTCTCCGCCGACGACGTGCTCAGCCGGATGACCCCGGCCACAAGGCTGGTCATCATCAACACGCCGGCCAACCCGACCGGCGGCGTCACCCCGAAGGAGGAACTCGACAAGCTGGCCGAAGGGCTGAAGGCGTTTCCCGACGCCGCCATCATGGCCGACGAGATCTACCGCCGCATGCTGTACGACGGCCGCAGTCACGCTAGCATCCTGCATTACCCTGACCTCAAAGACCGCGCGATCATGCTGGACGGCTGGTCGAAGACCTACGCCATGACCGGTTGGCGCCTGGGCTATGCAGTATGGCCAAAGACCCTGGTCGAGGGTGCCACCCGGCTTTGCATCAACTGCCATTCCTGCGTGAATGCCGCCACCCAGTATGCGGGCATCGCCGCGCTGGAGGGGTCGCAGGATGCCGTTGATGCGATGATGGAGACCTTCGCCGAACGGCGCCGGGTCATCGTCGATGCCCTGAACGGCCTGCCCGGCTTTCGCTGCGTTGAGCCAGGCGGCGCCTTCTACGCCTTCCCCAACATCGAAGGCACCGGCCTCACCGCCGCCGAGGCCCAGGACCTGTTCCTGGACAAGGCCGGTGTCGCGACAGTGGCCGGCACCAGTTTCGGCGGCCACGGCGAGGGCTATGTGCGGTTCTCTTACGCCAATTCCACGGAGAACATCGAACGCGCCATGGAGCGCATCGCCGCCGTGCTGGGTGGCTGATCCTAGAACGGGCACGACCCGCCCTTATTTTGTGCAGTTGCCTATGATTTGGGCGGGCCGATTTGCCTGTTTTCTGGGCTAATACATATAACCTCTTGAAAAGAAAAACATTAACCTCTCGCTAAGGATTGGCACGGGCTGTGCTATCAGGGGGGGGCGCGGGCGGTGCCGTTCTGGCGGCGCTGCGCTGCGCTGACGGAGGAGCAAACAGGGGACCCATGAAAAAGATCGAAGCGATCATCAAACCGTTCAAGCTCGATGAAGTGAAAGAAGCGCTTCACGAGGTCGGCATTCAGGGGATCACCGTCACCGAGGCGAAGGGCTTCGGACGGCAAAAGGGCCACACGGAACTGTATCGCGGTGCCGAGTATGTGGTCGATTTCCTGCCGAAAGTGAAATTGGAGGTGGTTCTCGACGACGCGCTTGCCGAGCGTGCCGTGGAGGCCATTCAAAACGCGGCCAAGACAGGCCGCATCGGCGACGGCAAAATCTTCGTCTCCTCCGTCGAAGACGTCATCCGTATCCGCACCGGGGAAAAGGGCGCCGACGCCATCTAGGCCGTCCTCGTCCGTCCCTCTTCCCGTCCTGGAGCTATAGACAACTGGCGAAAACGCCAAACCTGAAAGGGGATTAAACAACATGTCCGTTGAGAACGTCTTGAACATGATCAAGGAAAACGACGCGAAATACGTCGATTTCCGTTTCACCGATCCGCGCGGAAAATGGCAGCACACCGCCCAGCATGTTTCGACCATCGATGAGGATATCTTCCGCGACGGCATCATGTTCGACGGTTCGTCGATCGCCGGCTGGAAGGCAATCAACGAGTCCGACATGACTCTGATGCCCGATCCGGAGACCGCGGTCATGGATCCGTTCGCGGCGCAGCCGATGCTGATCCTGTTCTGCGACGTCCTGGATCCGCTCAGCGGACAGCCCTATTCACGCTGCCCGCGGTCGGTCGCGAAAAAGGCGCTGGCCTACACCGCGTCGACCGGCGCCGGCGACGCCGTCTATTTCGGGCCCGAGGCTGAGTTCTTCGTGTTCGACGATGTCCGCTTCAACGTCAGCCAGAACGCCACCTTCTACATGATCGACTCCGACGAGGGGCCCTACAACACCGGCGCGGTGTTCGACGAAGGCAACATGGGCCACCGGCCCGGGGCCAAGGGCGGCTACTTCCCGGTCCCGCCGGTGGATGGCGGCCAGGACCTGCGCGCCGAGATGGTCACGACCATGACGGAAATGGGCCTGGAGATGGAGAAACACCATCACGAGGTCGCCCCGTCGCAGCACGAACTGGGCCTGAAGTTCGGCACCCTGGTCGGCGCCGCGGACTCGCTGCAGATCTACAAGTACGTCACCCACATGGTGGCGCACAGCTACGGCAAGACCGCCACCTTCATGCCCAAGCCGATCCTTGAGGACAACGGGTCGGGCATGCATTGCCACCAGTCGATCTGGAGCGAGGGCAAGAACACCTTCGCCGGCTCGGGCTATGCCGATTTGTCGGACACCTGCCTCTACTACATCGGCGGCATCATGAAGCATGCCAAGGCGATCAACGCTTTCTCCAACGCCACCACCAACAGCTACAAGCGGCTGATCCCCGGCTTCGAGGCGCCGGTGTTGCTGGCCTATTCGGCCCGCAACCGCTCGGCCTCGTGCCGGATCCCCTACGCCGCGAGCCCCAACGGCAAGCGTGTGGAGGTCCGCTTCCCGGACGCGTCCGGCAACCCCTATCTCGCCTTCACGGCGATGCTGATGGCCGGGCTGGACGGGATCGAGAACAAGATCCATCCGGGCGATCCGATGGACAAGGACCTCTACGACCTGCCGCCGGAAGAGCTAGAAGGCGTGCCCACCGTCTGCGGTTCGCTGCGCGAGGCGCTGGAATCGCTGGACGCCGACCGCGACTTCCTGAAGGCCGGCGACGTGATGACCGACGACATGATCGACGGCTATCTGGAGCTGAAGTGGGAAGAAGTGTACCAGCTGGAGCACACGCCCCACCCGGTCGAATTCAAGATGTGCTACAGCGTCTGATCCGGGCGCTGGCGGATTTCTCCGGCCCGGCCCCCGGCCGGACCCGGAACCGTCCTCCAGGAGACCAGAACTGGCCCCGCCCTTGTGGCGGGGCCTTTTGTCTGTGCCGCAACAGCCACCTGGTTAATGAACCGTTTGCAGGTTCTGCGCCATCCTGCTTAAAGACACGTGGTCGCGGCCGCGGCGCGACACCCCCAACGGCGGAGCACCCAGGCGTGAGCGCACCGGCGCACCCTCTTGATCCGACAGCCTCCGCAGGCACCCTCTCGAGCCGCTGATGCGCAGCGCCGTCTCCCTGTTGGACTGGATCGGCACACGGGCGTCAAAGGCGTTGCCGGTCGGCGTCGTGCTGGGCATCGCCTTTCCGCAACTGGCGGAATGGTGCAAGGAGGTGATGCTGCCGGCGCTGGCGATCCCGCTGATCATCACGATCGTGCGGATCCACTGGGAGCACCAGCTGCGCTATCTCAGGCGCTGGCCGCTTCTGGTCCTACTCACCGTCTGGGTGCTGCTTGCCTGCCCGCTGTTGACCTGGTTCGTGCTGCAGGCCGTGCCGATGCACCGGCCGTTGGAATCGGCGATGATCCTGGCCGCCGCCGCACCGCCGCTGGCCTCGGGCGCCGCGATCGCCCTGTTTCTCGGCCCGGACGCCGCCGTGATCATCGTCGGCACGGTGTTTTCCATGTTCTTTGTGCCGTTTGTTTTGCCGCCGATGGCGCTCTTGCTGCTGGGCCTGGAAATCAAGATCTCGCTGCTGGCGTTTACCGGGCGCCTGATGGGCCTGGTCTTCGGCGCCTTCCTGGCGGCTTTCCTGGTCAAGCGTCTGCTGGGCGAGGCCCGGATCGAACGCTGGGCGATGCCGATGGACGGGGTCTCGGTGATCCTGATCTCGGTCTTCATCGTCGCCATCATGTGCGGTGTGACGGAAATGGGCCTCCAGCGACCGGGCTATGTTGCGCTCAGCGCGGCCATGTCGTTCGCCCTGGTGATCGGGCTCCAGGCGGTCGGAACCGGCGCATTCTGGTTCATGGGCCGTAGCACGGCGCTCGCCGTCGGGCTGATGAGCGGCTACTGCAATATGGGGCTGATGTATCTGGTGCTTGGCGACGGCGCGGACCTGGACCTGCTGGTGTTTTTCGGGCTGGGCCAGATTCCGATGTTCGTGCTGCCGTCGTTGACGGGACGGCTCTACCACCTGGTCCTGGTCGAACCGCGGCCTCCGTAATCCGGCGTCAGGCCGTGCCGATGCGGGGCGGCCCGCCGCTGGCGGCCTGGCTGGGCCCGAAGGCCTTGTCCAGGATCTGGGTCGAATCCTCGGCCAGGCCGATGGCCTCGGTGATCAGGTTCAGATTGCGCAGGTTGTTGGCCAGGACCTGTTTCGCCTCCGGCCGCGGGTCCTCGACGATCTTCTCGCACCGCAGCAGGATGTCGCGCCGGAGCGCAATCAACAGGTCCTCCAGCTTGTGGCCGGTGGGGTTGTCCTCGGACACCAGGAAATGCGTCATCGCCCGTCTCCTCATGGAACGCCCGCCCGGGCGGACCCGAACCGGCGACGGGCCCAAGATTAGGACCGGAACAGTAAACACAAGGTTGCCCGGACTGCCTGCTATTGGGGCAGCGTGATCTCCTGCCCCTGCCCGCCCCAGCCGTGCTGGCTGTCCCGGGCGCGCACGGTGACGGACCCCACGCCCGCCGGGATCGCAACACCCGAGAGGGACCGGGTGAACGGCTGCTCTTCCACATGCGGGTGCAACAGAACCCGGGTCCCCAGAACGGTGCCGTCCGGCGCCACCACGTCCCAGCGGTCGGCATAGTGGCCCCACCCGGTGTCGTCGTGCAGGACCGTGACATCGAAACGATAGGTACCGTCCGCGGACCTGATCACCGAAACGTTCGTAACGTCGGCCTCTCCGCCGGCTGCCGCCCCCGCCAGGATCGTCGAGCAGATTGAAATCATTAAGAGAAATCGACCGAGCATCGCCTGCTCCCTGCACTCCATCGCAACAGCCTAGCCGCCCGTGCCAGCCAAAGACCAGTCACGTCGCCGTGACGCGACCGGCCCGGGTTTACCCGTCCGTAAGTATTATTTGGCACACTTTACTGTGTAGTATTAGAAACCCTTCGGCAGAGATTTCTACATTTCACTAGAGTTGTTTTTAAACCTCGTGAAATACGGATGTTTTTTGTTGCGCCGAATCGGAAAACGACTATGCTGCGCCGCGGGAATTCGGAAGGAGTCCGACCGATGTCGGAGAAGCCCTATGAGCTGCGCTCGTTGATGCAAGGTCTCGTGGCCCGCGAGATCGAGCGACTCATTGCCATGGCGGACCTCTTCGTCTTCGCGCTTTACGACCCGGAAGAAGTCGATGCCGGACCGATGGACTTCAGGGCCTACGACCGCGCCGACGACCCCGCGGCCATGCAGACGGAGATCTCGTTTGACTATGAAGGGATCGGTGTCTGGTACATCTGCAACCGGGCCGACGACCGCTACAGCCTGCGCAAGGTCCTGGTCCGGATGGAACAGGGCCGGTTCGTCCACGGCCAGGTGGACGGCTTCGAAGGGCCGTGGGACGATTTCGCCCGCATGCTCAGTGACGACGCCTGGGTAAAGGCCCAGGCCGCCCCCTCGTCCGACGCCCTGCCCGCCTCCGGCGCAGCCGCCTGACGCCCGTCCTCACTGCGGCTGGTCAACCGGCCGTGGTTTTCGATCAGGCCCAATCGCAACATAGGTGAAGTCGCCTTCGGTCACCTTGACCCGGCGGTCGCGTGCCTCGCCATCCAGGGCCCATGCCTGGACATGGACCCGCATCGACGTCCGTCCGACCCGGGTCAGGTCGGCGTAACAGCACAGGATGTTTCCCACCTTGACCGGCTTGTGGAACACCATGGCATCGACCGCTACCGTGGCCACGCGCCCGCCGGCGCGGGGAACCGCCATCATCGAACCTGCGATATCCATCTGCGACATCAGCCAGCCGCCAAAGATGTCGCCGGCCGGATTGGTGTCAGCCGGCATCGCCAGCGTCCTGAGCATCAGCTCGCCGCGCGGCGCCTGGGGTTCCTCTGCCATTCCACCTTCCTTTTCACAACATCTTGTGGGCAACGCTGCAAACCGCTACCGTATGAGCTTGATTACCGCAACTCCAGCCATTACACGTGCGGTTCATGGCCAACACACTGTTCAGCGCCGCTGTGGCGACCTCGGGATCCTACTCCGCTAAAGACATCGAAGTCCTGGAAGGGCTGGAACCGGTTCGCCGGCGGCCCGGCATGTATATCGGCGGCAGCGACGAACGCGCCATGCATCATCTCGTCGCCGAGGTCATGGACAACTCCATGGACGAAGCGGTCGCCGGGCATGCAAGCCGCATCGAGATCGATCTCGATGCGGACAACCACGTCACGATCCGGGACAACGGCCGCGGCATTCCGATCGACCCGCATCCCAAGCACAAGAACAAGTCGGCGCTTGAAGTGATCATGACGACGCTGCATTCCGGCGGCAAGTTCTCGGGCAAGGCCTATTACACGTCCGGCGGACTGCACGGCGTCGGCGTGTCGGTGGTCAATGCCCTTTCCGACAAGATGGAGGTCGAGGTCATCCGCGACCGCCAGCGCTACACCCAAAGCTACAAGCGCGGCAAGGCCACCACCAAGCTGAAGAAGTTGGGCGCGGTTGCGAACCGGCGCGGAACCACGGTCAGTTTCCATCCCGACCCGAAGATCTTCGGCGAGGATGCCCGCTTCGATCCGGGGCAGGTCTACCGCATGGTGCGGTCGAAAGCCTATCTGTTCCGCGGCGTGGAAATCCGCTGGCGCTGCGACAAGGCCCTCTTGAAGAAAGACAGCGCGATCCCCGAAAAGGAAACGCTGCACTTCCCGGGCGGTCTTGTGGACTACCTGGCGTCGGCCATCGGCGCACGCGTCACCATCACGCCCCGCCCGTTTGCCGGCCAGGCGGAGTCCGCCGACAAGACCAGCCGGGTGGAATGGGCGATTGGCTGGGCGGCCGACGGTGACGGGTTCTGCAACTCCTACTGCAACACGGTCCCCACCACCCAGGGCGGCAGCCATGAGTCCGCGATGCGAACGGCGCTGGCCAAGGGCCTGAAAGCCCATGGCGAGCTGGTCGGCAACAAGAAGGCAACCCAGATCACCGGCGAAGACGTGGTCGGCGAGGCCTCGGCCCTGATCTCGGTCTTCATCCCCGACCCGCAGTTCCAGGGACAGACCAAGGAAAAGCTGGCATCGCCGGAGGCGGCGAAGCTGGTGGAATCGGCGCTGAAGGATCATTTCGACCACTGGCTGGCCGAAGACCCCACCGGCGCCAACGATCTGTTGGAACGGGTTCTGGAGCGGGTCGACGAGCGCACCCGCCGCCGGCTGGAGAAGGAGCAGCGACGCAAGGCGCCGCCGCGCAAGCAGCGCCTGCCGGGCAAGCTGGCCGACTGTAGCGACAGCGGGCCCGACGGGACCGAACTGTTTCTGGTGGAAGGCGACAGTGCCGGCGGCTCGGCCAAGCAGGCCCGCAACCGCCGGTTCCAGGCGATCCTGCCCTTGCGGGGAAAGATCCTGAACGTGGCCAGTGCCTCGGCCGACAAACTGGCCGGCAACCAGGAACTGAAGGACATCATGCAGGCGCTGGGCTGCGGCACACGCAGCGACTACAGCGAGGACCGGCTGCGTTATGAACGCGTTATCATCATGACGGACGCCGACGTGGACGGGGCCCACATCGCCTCGCTGCTGATGACCTTCTTCTACCGGGAGATGCCGGGTCTGATCGAGAACGGTCACCTATTCCTCGCCATGCCGCCGCTCTACCGCCTGACCCAGGGCGGCAGGTCGGTCTATGCACGTGACGACGCCGATCGGGAACGGTTGTTGAAATCGGAGTTCAAGGCGAATGCCAAGGTGGATGTCAGCCGGTTCAAGGGTCTTGGTGAAATGCCGCCGCACCAGTTGCGCGACACCACCATGGCCACGGAAAAACGCACGTTGTTGCGCGTGAAGATCCCGGACCGGCGCGACCAGGAGCAGTTGGCCGAATCCCGCACGACGGCCAAGACGGTGGAAACCCTGATGGGACGCAAGCCGGAACTGCGTTTCGCCTTCATCCAGGAAAACGCCGAGTTCGTCGACAACATCGACGTCTGAGCGCAAATTGCAGCCAAGCCTCCTTCGGCAGGCTCAGGGCAGGCTTTCGAGACGGTCGCTGCGCGACTCTTCAAAGTGAGGTCTTCCCTGCATCACCCTTCTCCTCACCCTGAGGAGCGCCCGTCAGGGCGCGTCTCGAAGGGTCTGGCGGAGAGCGATCCGGGCTTTTGAGCCATCCTGGCCCTGCGTCACGGTGGCGCGACCATGTGTGATGTGGACCTCAGCCGGGAAGGTTTTAAGATACCGCGTCTGGCGTCGCAGGGCGCCCGGCTCCGTGCAGACGGACGGATCTCCAGGGGCGGAAGATGAAACGGTTCGCCGGTTGCTTGTTGCTGTTGGTGGGTCTCGCCGCGTGCGGCGACCGGCCGACCATCACCAAGCCCTATCTTTACGGCCGGTACGACATGAACGAGGTCCAGTGGGGCGCCGGCGGCGGCCGCGACTTTCACGTGGTGGTCCGCAACAACCCCTACGACCGGCCGAAGGCCGAGGTCGATCAGGCGGTGATCGACGCGATCCAGGGCCAGATCACCTACATGATCACCAACTTCACCACCACCCCCGGCGAGACCGCCCGGCTGCAATACCGGGTGGAGTTCTTCTTCGACGCGCCCATCAACATCAGCGGCCGGACCCTGTGCAATCGCGACCTGGGGCTGCCGCCGCCAACGCCCGCCAACGGACGCACGGTGATCCTGGGCGCGTTCTGCCTGCGCGACCAGGTGGTGTCCGAGGCGCGCGGCACGGTCGTCCAGGCCCAGCCGGGCGACGCCAACCTCAACGCGCTGTTTTCGATCCTGATCCGGCGGGTTCTGCCGAACCACAAGCGCGACCTGGAGAACAAACGCTGCGATTACCCGCCATGCAATTGACCGACCGTACAGGTTCTCGAAGGCGAAGCTTCAAACGTGTGGCGATCTGCTCGACACTGGGTCTGGCGGTCCTGGCGGGATGCGTGGAGACCACGAGTTCGATTTCGCGCAACCGGCTTTATGGCCGATACGACGTGACCGAGGTACAGTGGGGCAACGGCGGCGGGCGCGATTTCACCGTGGTTGTCCGCAACAACCCCACGACACTGCCAGGCGAGGAATTCGAGCAGAAGGTGGTCGATGCGATCCAGGGGCAGATCACATATATGGTGACCAACTTCACCACGACACCCGGCGAGCGCGCGCGCCGGCAATACCGGGTTGAGTTCTTCTTCGATCCGCCGGATACCACGACGAATGGGTTTGCCCTGTGCGACCCGACCCGGGATCTTCCCGAAACCGTGCCAAGGCCAGGTGTCACCTATGTGCTGGCGGCCTATTGCCTACGCGACCGGCCGTTGTCCGAGGTCTTCGGCAGTTCCGCTGACGCCGCCCCCGGGACCGAGGGCTTTGACCGGCTGATGTCACAGGTCGTCCGTTCGATCCTGCCCCAGTATCACCGGGGTCGCCGGTCGTCGCGGTGTCCGCCGCAGGCCACATGCGGCTGATGGGCGCCAATCCGGGAACGCCCGGAACCGGGCGTGCGCGGCGCGGCAGGCTGCGTGTCGGCTGTGTCTTGATGGCGGCGGTCTTCCTTGCCGGCTGCGTCGCCGGCGCCACGTCGATCTCGCGGAACCGGCTCTACGGACGCTACGACGTCACCGAAGTGCAATGGGGCGCCGGATCCAACCGGGATTTCCACGTCGTGGTCCGCAACAATCCCACCGACCTGGCCGATGCCGCGTTCGAGCAGGCGGTGATCGACGGGATCCAGGGACAGATCACCTTCATGGTGACCAACTTCACGACGACGCCGGGCGAATCTGCGCGCTTGCAATACCGGATCGAGTTCTTTTTTAATCCGCCTGACAGCACCAACGGTTTCGTCCTTTGCAATCGCGACAGAGACATGCCCCGCCCGTGGCCCGGCCCGGCACGACATACGTGCTGGGCGCCTTTTGCCTGCGCGACAAGCCGCTGAGCGAGGCCTTCGGGTCGATGCAGAGCGCGCCGCCGGGATCGGCCGCGTTCGACCAGTTGATGAGCCAGCTGATCCGCTCGCTGTTGCCGCAGGTCCGCCGGGGACGACAGACAGCCGCCTGCCCCTCGCCGGCCTTGTGCAGCTGACACACAGGACAGCGCCAGGCCGATGATGGGACGCGGGTTTCTGGTTGCAACTCTTGCGGCCTGTGCCGTGGCGCTTTCCGGCTGTGAGTTCTCGGCAACGAATTCCGGTCGCGTCTCGCCGTCCTACAGCGCCGGCGAGTTCCATTATGTGGCGGGCAACCAATCCATGTGGGTGGTGATCAACGGCAACCCCTTCCGTTTTCACGACAAGTACGTCTCCGACCAGATCGCCCGACGGGCCATGCGCGGCGCCCACTACGGACCGCGGGTGAATTTCGTGGCCTATCGTCCGTCCGGTCCGACGGAGAACTACAGGGTGGTCTTGTTCTATTACGCGCCGCGCAGCTTCGGCGGGTCCATGCTGTGCAGTGGACAGCGCAGGCCGCGCCCCGACCGGCCGCCGGGCAATCACGTCACCGTCCTGGCCGCCTATTGCCGGGGTGACCAGCGACTCACCGAGGTGCGTGCCACGGCGCTCGCCTTCCGCCCCGACGATCCGCGCTTCACCCAGATGATCCGGAACGTGACCCGGTCCCTGTTCCCGCGTGACGCCCCCTCGCGGCGGAACGACAGCTAACTTACAGATCCGTCACCGTCAGCCACGCCCTTCGAGACGGTCGCTTCGCGACCTCCTCAGGGTGAGGCACTCAAATCACTCGATCCGGGACAACTCCCTCATGCTGAGGAGCGCCCGAAGGGCGCGTCTCGAAGCACGTGGCTGCCACACGCGCTGTGTTTCACGGCCGCAACAGCCAGTCGCGCATCAGGGCCGTAGCCGCGTGCGGGCGTTCCATCGGTGCCAGGTGTACGCACTCCTCAACAACTCACAGCCGCGCGCCCGGGATGCCGGCGGCTATTTCCTCCTGTACGTCCATCGGCGTCAGGGCGTCTTCGCGGCCGCAGATGACGACCGTTGGCACGGCGATCTTGGCGAGATCGGGCCGCCCGTCGACCCGGCCCATGATGGCATTCTGCTGTTGCACGAACACCTCCTGGCCGATCCGTTCCGCCATCCCCATGACCACATCGGTCAAGGGATGGTCCTCCAACCGGTCGGGATGGATGAGCAGCGGGAGCAGCCGCGGCGTCACGCCTTTAAACTTGCCCTTCATGGCAAGTTCGATCAGTCCCCGGCGGCGCTTGAGCGCCTCGGGCGTGTCCGGGCGCGACGACGTATCCACCAGGGCCAGCCGGTCCACCCGTTCCGGTGCCTGGCGCATGATCTCCTGGGCTACATAGCCACCCATGGACAGCCCGGCCAAAGCAAAGCGCGGCGGCGCGGCATCGAGGACACGCCGCGCCATGGCGGCGCGATGGAGGCGTCTTCCAGCGTGTTGCCCACCGTCGGATCGGCGATGTCGGCCAGGTACTGGACCTGATGGCCCCATAGGCGTTGGTCGCAAAGCAGGCCAGGGATCAGAACAAGGGGCGTCTTTTCGGTCACTTGATCAGCCTCAGCACGTCTTTGAATTCGGGCGTGCCGGCGATGGAAAGCCATTCGAACAGCACCATCTCGACACTGACGATCCCGACGTCGCCGCGGCGCAGCCGGTTGATTGCCAGCGACCTGTTGGCTTCGGTCCGGCTGGCCGTCGCGTCGGCGACCACGTAAGGAACGTAGCCCGCCGCCTTCAGGCCCAGCGCGCTTTGCAAGACGCAGACATGCGTCTCCAGGCCGGCGATCACCACCTGGTCGCGGCCAAGGCCACCCAGCGCAGCGGCGATGCCTGGATCGTCGGCGCAGGAGAAATGCAGCTTCTCGTACCGTTCGTCTTCGCCCAGCGCCTCGATCAGCGGCGAGACGGTGACACCGAGGCCGGCACGGTATTCCTCGGATGCCAGGACGGGAATCTCGAGCCGGCGCGCCGCCTGTATCAGGGTCGCGCAGTTTCGCACCACCGTGTCGGCACCGGGAACGGCCGGCGCCAGGCGGGCCTGGACGTCCACCAGCAACAGACACGATCGTGCAGCCTTGATCAGCATGTCTTTCCCCCAAGCGCGAGCGGTGGCACAGACGCCGGTCGCCGCTTTACGCGGCCGCTCAAATTACTGAACTAGCACAGGATTCGACCGTTGACAGGCCGCTTTCCCGCCCTATTATCCGCCGAAATTCCACACGCACCACACGCCGATTGAAGATTCGATCGTCCTGGAGCCTGAAGAAAGGCGCCGAAAGGCACGCATGGCAACCGCTTTCGCCGATCTAGGTCTCAGCGCAGAAGTCCTCCGCGCCGTCTCAGAGGCCGGTTACGACCAACCCACACCGATCCAAGAAAAGGCCATTCCCTACGTCCTGATGAACCGGGATGTGCTGGGCTGCGCCCAGACGGGCACCGGCAAGACCGCCTCCTTCACCCTGCCGATGATCGACATCCTGGCGCAGGGGCGTGCGCGGGCGCGGATGCCGCGATCGGTGATCCTAGAGCCGACCCGCGAACTGGCGGCACAGGTGGCCGAGAACTTCGAGATCTACGGCAAGTTTCACAAGCTCACCATGGCGCTGTTGATCGGCGGCGTTTCGTTTTCCGACCAGGACAAAAAGCTGGACCGTGGCGTCGACGTGCTGATCGCCACGCCCGGGCGCCTGCTGGATCACTGCGAACGCGGCAAGGTCATTCTCACCGACACCAAGATCCTGGTGATCGACGAAGGCGACCGGATGCTGGACATGGGTTTCATCCCGGACGTGGAGCGGATCGCGTCGCTGATGCCCAAGATGCGCCAAACGGTCATGTTCTCCGCCACCATGCCGAAGGAGATCCGCCGGCTGGCCGAGAAGTTCCTGATCAACCCGAAGGAAGTCACCGTCGACCCGCCGTCGTCCGCCGCCGATACCGTCGAACAGTCGCTGGTGAAGGTCAGCAAGGACGACAAGCGCAGGGAGCTGCGCACGCTGCTGAAGGCGCCCGACATCCAGAACGCGCTGATCTTCTGCAATCGCAAACGCAGCGTGGCCGAGCTCTATCGGTCGCTCGCCCGCCACGGGCTCCCCGTCGGCGCACTGCATGGCGACATGGACCAGTACAAGCGCATGGAATGGCTGGACAAGTTCCGCGCGGGCGAGATCACCATGCTGGTCTGTTCTGATGTCGCCGCGCGCGGCCTGGACATCGCCGCGGTCAGCCACGTCTTCAACTTCGACGTGCCGGTGAATGCCGAGGACTATATTCACCGCATCGGCCGGACCGGCCGCGCGGGACGGCGCGGCAAGTCGATCACGCTGGCAACTCGCGCGGATTCCAAGGCGCTGGCCGAGATCGAGAAGCTGATCGGTAGCAAGATCCCGGCCAAGATGTCGGAAGGATTCGAGGAGCTGGACGAGGCCGAGGCGGAGCCCCGCAGGGCGAAATCCGCGGCACCGCGCCAGCGCGGCGGCCGTGGCGCAAAAGAGAAGCCGGCCGTGCCGGCAAAGCCACGGCGCGCAAACGGCGAGGACCGCGACGACGCAGGCGTGGTGGGCATGGGCGACCACGTGCCGGCCTTCCTGAAGCGTTCCACCAAGACCTGAGGCACCGCACATGCAGACCATCTTCATCCAGGTCAAATCCGAACTGGGCCGCGCCTACGACGTCGCCAACGCGGCGATCGAGAATGTGGAGCATGTCTCGGAGGTCTATTCCACCTCGGGCAACTACGACCTGTTGATGAAGTGCTATCTACCTGAAGACATGGACATCGGCCACTTCGTGAACGAGCAGATCCATCCCCTGCCCGGCGTGAAGGACACCTTCACGATCATCACCTTCAAGGCGTTCGGGTAGCCGAACCCCCTTGTGTCTTGGGAATCTTGTAGATGAAGAGGTACCGCCCGGGTGGTGCATGCACCACCCGGGCGGTATGGCCCGTCGCCCGTAATCCCCTTGGCTGTTGCATGTCCGCGGGTGAGCAAG
>Ga0209782_1000207_pt1 | contig 23316 bp, 14 predicted proteins | sample WorMetmaBAHAMAS1_FD_187390 | JGI IMG/M metagenome (GOLD analysis project Ga0209782, IMG submission 187390) | Marine gutless worms symbiont microbial communities from Max Planck institute for Marine Microbiology, Germany - Inanidrilus... | ecosystem: Host-associated > Annelida > Digestive system...
GACATACACCCGGGCCCGGACATACAAATGGCCGGATGCAGACGGACAAACGGACAAACAAACAGGGCAAAACCTATACATCCTCGCTACGCGGGCTGTAAAGATGAAAGTACTCTACCAACATTCAACAACATATTCACCTTCAGGTCTTATCGCTGTCTATTTGCTACAAACGGACAAACAAACAGGGCAAAACCTATACATCCTCGCTACGCGGGCTGTAAAGATGAAAGTACTCTACCAACATTCAACAACATATTCACCTTCAGGTCTTATCGCTGTCTATTTGCTACCGGTAAAGTTCCGTAGAAACAACAAATCGCTGACCTTCGCCGATGCATTTATCGTCTTCTGCTGCTTCTGCGCCGCGCTACGCTTCAAGCCGAAATATCTGCACAGATCGACAGCATCACTGCAATCAAAGCCAGTGCAGTATTACAGTAAATAAGTCACGCTTTAATATCATGCACAGCCAATTCAGAACGACCATTCGCCTATCGCCAACATGAGACTTTTTCCGAGCGTCATTAAAGGCTTTCACGACAATGATATGGTTTAACATCGGTATCAGTGGAGTCACGACTAAAACCCGCTACTTTCAACTACGGCTTGATCAGCTTTCTATCACTGGCGTGACACCATACTGGGCAAATTTTCCATTCGTTTGTAACAGCAAAATTCCACGACTTTCTCCAACTAACAAGCATGATATTCCGCGACCATTAACCACGAAATTCTGTGAGGAAAAAGTAGTCACGATCTCCTCCGCTGTATCAATCTGATCCATCACCGCATGGTAAAGTATTTTAGATAGGATGTCAGACTGTTCGACCATCAAAATACCACAACACTTCAGTGATATCCTTGCTCCACACATTGGCAATAAAGTGCCTAATATATTTCCTGAAATTTCTTGATTTCTCTAATTCCGACTTTCCATTCTCTTAGGTGAATGAGACGACAATTTGACAACAGACCAATACCACAATGCAGAATAATAGGAATACTAAAACAGGCGTTTACAGGCCAAATGCCATTCCTGATGTCTAACTAGCTAAGATAACCTAACTAACATAGTTCGGACTTCACAGAGAAGAAGAACCACATCCTAAATGCCAGCTGTCCAATACCAGCATTGACAAAATGCTCCGGTAATAGCCGACTGGATTAATTAACTAGCCACAACTGCTCTGAAGCCAGCAACAGTCACATCGACAGATGTCCGAAGACAAACACGTTACATACTTGCAGGCGTTGGCATATGCCGACAAGCCGAGATCTATGTCGACTTTGGTCGGCTTCAACATCTCTATGCTTTCATCTTCACTTGAATCGACAGGATCTGCATCGACGGGCGCAGCTGGCGGCCTTAACACACAGACACACACTCCGATGACTTCAACACAGTGTCCACGAATTACTGTACAACTTCAATAAAATTTGACATGTTTTCAAGATGACATCACGTGTTGCATCCAGATTACATCAGGATCTCCTTCATGTAACATCAGCAAATATATTTACATCGTACATACATACAAATAAATTTATATAGTGCCAAAAATATAAAAGTGTATATGGTGAAAATTATAAATTACACTCTTATAGCTGGTTTGGCTGGTATGGTTGGAGTTTAGCAGAGCTTTCACAGAAATATGGCAATATCATGCCTCAGAGATCACATCTTACAAACATCAAAATATTAAAGATTTACTGTTAAAAATTGTACACTAGAGCATTATTGTCAGCCAGCTTAAATTCCCCACTAGGCACTCACAATTTTTTTTACACAATATGGAATCTTCGAAGACAATCGTTTTTTTTCTGCGCCAACGACAATATGCATTACAATAAGTTGATTAAACGACAGAACACTTGTTTATCAGCCTATTTTCCAGACAATCTTGAAAAGCCAGTGAAGGAATGTGGTGAGTTTATATGAAGCAAGAGACGACGGGGTGACAGTGACGTCAACTGGACAGTTTGCTAATCATATATACCTTGCTCCATACAAATAACCACGCCAGCATCCCATCACTCAATATGTCGGCCAAGTATGGTATTAACTCTATAGTTAATAGTTATTCGAGATAAGCGCGAGCCTCCAAAAAGAAATTTTTGCAACCATTGTGTGGTAAGTTATTACAAGCCAGATGCCCGTGCTATCAATGTCACACCACTAATAAAATTAAGCAATTTTAAGTTCCATGATTTTTGTTTCAATGATTCGAAAAACCTGACAAAAAATGAACCAAATAAGATGAAACCCAGAAAACTACGAGAGCTATGTGAGACATACTGACTTACTGAAGCAGCATAGTAATGTGATTTGTCTGCAGCTTGAGTGACTTGATGCTTGCTGCAACCGCATCTCCTTGTGCCACCGCCTCCGCAACCAGCTTCTCCATCTCCAGCCAGTCCACCTGACTAGCTACCAGACTCCGTACCACCGTGATAGCTCTCTCCACCTTCAGCACAATTACAACAAGCATTAAAACTAAAATAAAATAAATGCCACGATGAAATAAAGTGTTTCTCGCAGCATCGTTCTAATAATTATAGCATAAAACAAAATTGTAGCAGCCAATCACACGACATCGTCTGGTGGTGTTATGTCAGGCATTACAGCATGGACGTAAATGCGAAAATACTTGGCATATGCCAAACGCATTTAGTTGCAGAATTTTTTCTTGCAGATATGAAATAATTTCACACTTAATTTGACATTATTTGCAATAAAATAAGGGGCCATCGATGCTACAATGCACCACCAAGGTCTGCCATAAGCAAAGAATATACGATCATTCATGCAAAAAAAACTGCAATTGCACTAATTACACATCTGTTCAGAAAATTGAATTAATCTTGGCCATTTTCTTTGGCACTGGGGCCCTATGGGGGTCAGGGTCCCGGTTCATTGAACCGCCCGAACCTCCTGTAGCCACATCACTGTTTACTTTACACATGCATCGGATGGCTGAAGAGAGATGAGTACCAGCGAGAGATTGACTTCAATGAGCTGAGCCTTCTGCATGTCCGTCATCTGTTCCTTCGCCAAGTCGTCCAGTCGCTTGGTGTGATCACTTCGCACGTTCTCTAGTTTCTTCAACGCCGTTTTCTCCTGCGCAACAAACAATTCACTAAATAAAATGCACCCGACTATGTCAAGTACGATTTTGCATCGATCGTGAAAGTGCTTGATTTAGCTGACATTGTTTATAGCATTGAGTTATTATGTATTGAATAGTCATCTTTTATTTTAATTTGCTGTACTAATGTACGATTGATATAATAAATATATTTGTACTACTCTATGCACACTGTAAGAGGACTTTGTGGCTCTTATGTCATTAATAAATGTATGTACCATAAAAAGTCAATTACAATATGCAGAGTTTCGACCGTAATTATCTCCCTCAAAGTGGGGGTGCATATATAATACACGTGAACTAATCACTTCCCAGTAGTGACATAAGACCAAAGTTCAGTGAGGCCAACTTAGAGCACCGGCTGACGCTGCCATTTGACAGGGGAGACTGCGAGGAGACCACTAGATGGTGCAACAAAATCAATCAATAAATCACGCAAGGTAAGTTCCGGCAACACGGCGATCTCACTCCTCACCGGAAATCTATTTCGGTGTCCAGCAACTGTCAACTCAAACCGCGTATATTATAAAGCAAACAGCTAAGGTACAATCTTTCCATTATTTTACCCTCAAAGTTAGGGGAGCATATAGCACACGTGTGTATATTATAACTCAATGTTTATGGTCGGTATTCTCTGATTATATTCAACTTGCACTCCTCCTGACAATATCAATTCATTGACGACTGCCACGAGGATAAGACCAGTGACCGATAAGTCTTCTCATTGTGCACACCGGCTGACTGACTGATTTGAGGTTTCACATAGCATCTGACATGAAATAGATCATCTCGGAAAATTAACAAGGTACTGACTACAGCACAAATAAGGAAATTTACCTTAGGTATCATCCTAATGTATGGTAACACTTTAACTGATGCAGACCGCAAAGTTAGTCATTAAATTAAGTTAAAGAAAGTTTTCTGCATATGACTGTATAGCCAGATGATTTCTGTTGGTATGCACCCTATATGCACTATCATTTTCATGTATAAGAATGTTATAACTTTATTTTCGATTTATTAGTGCTACTGATGATACAACTGATAAGAAAAATTTACGGATATGCACAGTGTTAGTTTAGTAACATTTTAAAAGCTAGATATATTACTGATCTGCTGGACAATGCTGGTGGTTCTTTGACGATCACAAACTATCTCAACTATTGTGTGGAAATAACAGTGTTGCTGTGTATGTGCATGCATGCATACTACTGCATTCTGGCTGCATCACATGTGAAATAAAATTACCAGTATATAATAATAATGTAAATCGTTAATCACATTAAACTGGCTGCACATCTCAGTAAAATGTTTAACTTACTGACGTCAGAATCCTAAAGTCAGACCTGACGAAGACCTCAGATGGGAGGTCGAAACGTCGATAATGATACGTTTAATTGGTTGTGTTTTCGAATACTTTACGTACGAATGCATACCTGCTGCAGCAGTTTCACATCGAGCTTCTGACTTTCAATTTTTGAGAAAAACTCGTCAACTGCCTGCAAAAGATGACCACAAAATTATTTCCCAAAATCTAGCCAGCACACAGTCTGCTGACTCTATACTACTTTCAGTCTTAGTACATTGACCAACTATATGTATTCCAGTTACTGCACGCTACACTCAGTTGGTTGCCCAAGTGTCCTAAATGGAAACTTCTGTAGACTACTGGTGTGCAAATATTACAAAGGGTATCCTTCCTGTTATTGGGCCCATTCCATGGGGCAATAGCGGTCCCCTCTGTCACGCGTTGTCGTTGTTGTAGACATCGATGCGCAGGCGGCGTGCGACGCGACAGTAGCGATACCTGGTGAATGGCAATGCGGCATGCGGCGGCTCGCAGTAGCGAATGGGCCCAACATTTTTCAAATGCTTCGTTCTATTAAGTGCTCTGACACTGTTTGGCAGAGAGCATGTCAAAGCCCGTATCACTTACCACAAGATTCTCTCCTAGACAAAGGGGACGTAGAAAACGAAGAGGGTCCCAGCTAACCAAGGTTCACCCAAAAAACAGTCGTTAAAAGGTAAGTGGTAATGGTCAAGCTTCCTAACAGTTAACCAGCATCAATAAAGCACTACAGGAGTTTCAGACGACTCAGGCGAAGCAAACAAGAAGTGATAAAAAAAAACAAAAGTTAACAAGATACCGATATGCACTACAGTATAGCATAAGAATGTGAAAAGACCTGCCTAGACTAGAGTTAGAACAGATCTTGGTACTGATTCTGAACCACATCCGGTCCACTGTAGATTGAATCGGTACCGGTCTATTTTTCTAGATCAGCACAGTACCAGTAATTAGTGTTTGCAGCATGTCTCCTTGGACATTGGCTCATTGTTATCAACATAGATGGTTGCTGTACATGCTGAGTTTGATCAATACCTAAATGAACCAGTGCTGATGCCATCATTCACACTATTGCGGCATTGGATGACCAGCTAATTACCACCACCAGCTGCAGGAAACCTTGCACATTTCATTGCCATTTGCCACTACTGGTACTGAATCGGTCGGTCCAAGTCACGTAAATTACTGAATCGGTCTGGTCCAGTTTTTTGTGCATCGTTCTAACTCTAGCCTAGACTCCGGCGTACTTATTTAGATAATCAACTACTACTGTCGATTTATTGATAAACATTGACAAGTGCTCAACAGCCATGTTCTGGTCTTCGATGAATGTTGTCGGTGAACTGCCATGGCCGGATGCAACTTATGTGACGATGCCTTCTGACTTCTTCGGAGTGCACTGCCTGAAGATTTGCTACCACAGTAAACTCGGCAGAAATCATAAGGCAGCTAAAGTCATATTCTTCTATCATGCAGCTTCGAACAGTAACTGGCGATTTTCATGTCATTTCTATGGACCTCTTCAATGCAGTTATGTTCGGCCGGTAATAATCATGCCACAAAACTGCAGATGACAATAATTTCCGTCCATAAGTACTGAAGTACTCCAAATAATAGCCTTAAAACTGACTAACAAGGCTGATAAAATTATCAGTAAATCATTCAACAGCAGTTCTGTTTACCTTGTCAAATGACTCAAACTCTATAGGAGGCGGGTCCAGCTTGCTGTGCTGATGAAACAGAAATGGATGAAATTCAGAATATCTGCACATCACCAAATGCAGACAATTTGCTTAATGTCTGTAAACAATTACAGAAAATGGCAAAAATTAAATATATATAAGAATCTTTAAAAACAATAATTAAAATATAGCAATAATTCAGTAGTATAGTATGATCAATTCATTCATGATCCATCTTTGCGGGTATCATATGATAACGTAAATAAATTTTCTCCATTTCCTATAGTCCATAGCATACTCCTTATTATCTTCCACATCATTGTATTCCTGCAGTTAGACAACAGTACATTTTAGGGCTGCAGTTACTATAGAACACTAATAGGAAACACCATGCTAGAGTCAAGCCCACTGGTCACCATGGCTGCCATTGGAAGTGGTCAAATGACAACAAAGCCGTCATCATTTTAAAAGCATTAGCTAGGTGGCTGCACCACTGATATGCCCGCATCAAACTGCCATCAGCGGGAAGTGTGTTGCTTTGACACACAACATCTTGTTTAATTCTTGGGTCTAACAAATAATTTTCTCACATCTGTTATTACGTTTTATGCTTACATTTTGTAATCCATGCACTTATTTCACTTAGTCATTCGCATTATAGTTTAACAACACATGCACCCACAAAAATACTCTCAATTTTCATGCCTAATACCCACCCTAACTGCCGATCTATCAAGTGACTGTACACCTTGTCACAGACTTTTGTGACGTTTGTAATCAACTTGAAACCAAACTGTTGGCAGAGTATATGAGAAACTATCCTTAGCACGCTTGTGATAGGCCTCCATAAGACGGGGGCGCATATAACTTCTTTTATTGTATTGTACTGCATTGTACACCAGCTCTCGAACGCTAGCGTTCAATGACACAGTCAGTATGATAAAACATACGTACGTGCACAGCTCGGTGGAGTCGGAGGAAGCAGCGGTTTTCTTTTGTCGCTGTTGTACAATGTAGCCCTACATCGTTATCATCACGCATTTTATCACTCAGCGTGGCGTTGTGGCACAAAAGTAAGGTGTCAGACTTGCGATCAGGAGGTCATGGGTTTATCTCAGTTGGGGCGCAACTGCATAACATCTCTGGGCAAGTTGCTTACACCCACTTGCCTCAACACCGACTGTTTTTATTACTATATGGAGTCGTTAAACTGGTAGTTTACCTTATGTCACATTTTTACACTTGTTATGCTGAAATCGTAACCAATAACCTCACAGATATCAGGTAACAAGGCAGTAACATAATACTGCATACTAAATGTACAACTGCAATGCAATCAACATTCATCATCACCATTTTTACATGGTCGACCACATGTAGTGGTACCACCTTTCACTTTTGCTTGTAACAATGGACTGCATATACAAAAATTCATCAACTTTTTGTATGTACAAACTACATAACGCAACAAAATGCACGAAGCAGATTTTATCTTAATAATGAAAGTAAAAGGTGCAAGACGTTGTGCGTATCAACGAGTGGATGCGGCAGCAGGATATGATGTCATCTCACACTGCATAAACATAACCATGTACCTGCAACCTGCATCCTGCAGCATGAGATTGTCACCTTTAAACTAAGCCAGACACGTGGACCCAACAGCACGGACTTAAATCCGGTGGTTTACGCCATTTCCCGTGAAGCCGAAGTGAGGAGAAACCATTTTGAATCCCACAAAAGTCGATCTCCAATCTTCTCCTCTTGAGACTAGATTTTATTCTTCTGGATTACACCATTAAAGAGTCCAAGATGTTCGACCCTGCTGATGAGTTAAAGTAGATGATCATGCTGAAGCACATGCACGGTGTAGGTAACTGGAGATGTCCTATGCATTGTCCTCCGTTACACATGCTAAAATATTTTCTGAAGTACATTGCACTTTAATTACCGGCATGCAGTGCCATGCATTACTCATGTTATGGCACCATCTAGCATGTACGCTTTGATTAAGAAGATATTTCGGCATCATGTCACTCATTACTCTATGTAGTTTATGTGAGATGACCTTGTGCAGGGCATTCAGCAATTTGTAAACACATTCACACTGGACAAAAGACTACAAACTGGCCAAAATGCAAAACTGCAGTACCTTTGATATACTAGCAGCAGCTGCAGCCATGATGTCGTCAGCTACTGTTAGCGCCGACATTAATCGCTCAATATCTGAACATAACAATTCATCACGCATCCCGGTAAAAACAAAAAAAAACTAACACACAACTGTTCTACAGTCAAGTCAATATTTACGAAATAATAACCAGTCAGTGGGAATTCCATCAAATGGCTCTATATTCAAGCAAAAGAAAACGATTAAAATACTGCAGAATCATGCAATGCAAGAATTACAACAATCTACCAATCATCATCATCATAGACATGTCTAAAGTAGCCTAAACCATTATAACTATTGTAAGGACCACTGCTAATTGAACAATAGTTAAAACAATAATTAAAACTACTGTCAGGACCACTGCTGTAGTTCATTAAAAAAGTATGTAAGTACATAACAACTGCTCCCAATTGCATTTATGATAAAATATTTCAGTCATTAAGTTGGTGCTTTTAAGTAAACTGCACTGTCTGTTTCTGTAACTTAAAAACAAAGTACACAGTGTCTGAACAATTAATAGAAAGTCTAGTCGAATGATTTATAACACAATGGTTAGTAAACGTGTATCAATATTAATTTCTTGGACAGGCAAAAAAATTAAACGGTGTCCTCTTGTCTTCAATAGTCAGTAACTAATACTGACTTTCAAGTTACAACATTATAGCTGCATCTAAATATACGTTTTTGATATTATTATTCATTTGATATTTTTTGTTCTTAGTACTAGTATCACTCACTCTTCTTGTTCTTCTTCACTATTACTAAATAAAAAACTAAATAAAAAGCATACCTTTCTCAGCATCAACATCTTTGCCGATTTTGGAATTTGGCAGAACGTCTGCTACTAGTAAACTGTGCTCAATAACAGCAGGACCATAGACTACATAAACACATAGCACAAAACATATATACAGTGGTCCAAAAAATGGACTATTTTTGGGAGTTGATATCTTTGCAATGGTAAATGGGAAAAGATGTATGATATGACAAACATTTCCAAATTTTGTCTAGAAAAATACAAAACTTGCAAGTCAGCACATTTAAATTGACTCATTTGCATAAATCTCAACTGCAAGTGACATTATGCTAAATTTGACAAAAACAAATTGATTTTACCAAATTTTTAACTAAAAATTCGTAAACAATTGACATATCACATGCCTTTCTCCCACTAACCATCGAAAAATTATCAACTCTAAAAAACAGTCCATTTTTGGACTACCCTGCACCAGCAATCAAATATCAACTAACTTTGTTGTATTTTAAGTACAAAAACAAAAACCGGAATCAACAACAAATACCTACAACTCAGCCTACAAACTGTCTGATTAGGCAAGCAAAGGAAAAAGAAAACATACACAAACCAAGAGGAACTATATCAACAATAATTTTTACTTACCAAAATGTGGCAGTAAAGTCTTTTTTAGATCGTCTCCAGTCTTTGCCGAACTCAGCACTTCGAATAATCTAAAAACCACAGCCAATCAGTAATATCAGCGGCAAAGACAATCACACAAGATAACACATAATAAACTACTGTACTAATTCTGAAGTGCCAGTTAGGCTGACACTAATAAAAATTAATCATAATAACACTCGAGACTTTTACTCAAACTCACACAACTAATTTTAAGTAATTTTAATGTCACTGAATGCAACCTGTTTGTAATTACATATCTGAATAAGTCTATAACATCACTACGTATCCGGATCTGTTATGTTCAAGTATATAAAAAATTATGTAACCAAAATATACGTAAACACCACAATATAAACTGACAAACATTCAAATATATTACTTTCTTTTTTAACCATTCACACAAAAAGCAGTGATGCTTGTACTAAGAGTTAAAATGATCTAAAATAAAATTGGACCAGACCAATTCGGTAATTTTATGTCGCCTCGACTGGCCAAGTCAATACTTGGTGCACTAGTAATGAACAGCAATGAAATGTGCGGGGTTTCCTGCAGCTGATGGTGTAATTAGTTGGTCATCGAATCCTGCAGCAGTGTAACCGATGGCAGTGGCATCGGTGAATTCCAGCACGTACAGTAACCACTCACATCGACAATGACGGCCAACATCAAAGGAAACACGCTGCCAACACTAATTACTGGTAACTGGACCAGTGCTGATCTGTATAAATAAACCGACGCTGACTTGATCTATGGTAGACCGGATGTGGTCCAGCATTATCATCAAGATCTGTTCTAACTCTACATTTAACGTGTTCAAAATGTAACCAGATAAACTAAACAGTTGTTTATGAGAAACAAATGTTGCGATAAATAAGTCATGATAAAAAACTAAGCTAAAACAAAGTCATCAAAAATAATTAAAAGACTGAATATTTTTAACAACTAATCAGTGAACTGATCATTAATGTCTGCATCGATCTCTATACTGAAGTCATTTCTACTAACCTCTCAGCAGTTGCAGTTGTCTGCGTCTGTCTGACCGAATCCCGCGGATATGTCTCACGAACGGCAAACCTAACATCTTGACTCTCATCGGTGCGAGGACGCAAGATGTTCAGAATCAAATATTCGTGATCCGTGAGCACAATGTTGCCCTGTTATACAACTGACAATACATCTATGCACCTAACAAACACCATGGTGGGTTTCTCAGCAACAATTTCTTAAGTTAAATTTATAATCTTTTGATTTTATTACCAATGTTTGGCGAACCTGCTATGCTAAATTTTCATTGTGACTACTCTTCACTTTAACTTTTCAATGAAAGTGGCAAATAAAAATCACAAAATCAACATTGTTTAACCTACTGTCTAACAGCATTACTTCCGAGTCACAATCTGTCCATAAGGCTTCTGGAAAAAAATAAAGTATAATGTTTTACAGTCTTTTCTCAGTTGTAAACAACAGTCGCTGTTATTTTAGCATCAATTACTGTTATTACCTTTGCATTATTTTTACAAACACTTACAAATTACAAACTGTTGGTCACAAAAAGTAAAAATACCGTTCATTTTGTCCACTGTTGCTACTCTCTCATGTCCTATCTAACCTGTTTATTATCCGCAGTAACCAAATAATATGGGTAACTTCTGGTCCCCCAAAGATCTCCAGAGAATCTTTAGAAGTGCCTGTTACAAGACTCTTCTGCAGGTTGAATGCCCTTCCTGCTGCCTGCCTAAGGTGTCATAATAGTGAACTGTGACAGTGATAAAACGAGTAAAATCACCCGATCGTAAAGTTCAAGGATGATATGGTAAGCGGCTTCATTTGAACCAAACTGGAAATCTACAATACGATCTTCTCCAACTTGGTCAATCTGCTCCAAACGTCGAGACTTCAAATGCTTTCGCATCTGCAATTAATACAGCAATATACAACATATAATTATTATTAACTTCATCAAATTAGTGTTGTAAAGTGTCTGAAACTGCCGCCAAAACTTAGGTTTATTAAAAGTCCATCTGTAACTGTAACCTAGGTTTTCCACTAGAAGTTAAAGGTTTAGACTAACCTATACACCAAATAAAAAGATGACCGGTGAAAATATTCCAGCAAACCAAATTTTATTTGGGCAATAGTCTAGATAATTTGCACGTCAGAGTTATGCTTAGCATTAGAATTAGGGATAGAGTTAACGTTGTTACGTGTAAATCTCGATTAGCACCATTTTCAATGTTTTTCCAAAAACTGGTAAAAACTATTTCATAAATGTACATTCGACAACAATCCTCAATTAGGCCTACTTGTTAATTCATAGCATTGTCATTTTTCAGTGGACAATTGGATGGATATGTGCAAGATTTTTGCTATTCATGCTAACATAGTGAACCATTTAATTACTGTCTTTTTATATGTATACATGTTTTATTTTGTACTAATCTATTTTATTAATTTCATGTATGACATTACCTACATAGGCCTACAATGTATATTAATTGTATCATAATGTTATGTACCTACTAGTCTATAGTCTATATGCACATCTGTATATTAGCAGTAGTATTTTTTTATGTATTTTGTATCTGTATTGTGTGTAAATTATCTAGCCTTATAGCTAAAAGAAACCAATAAACTTACTTACTAACCATAAGACTAGTTTACAACTTATTCATCAAGACAACCGAATGTGAACCAAACCTGTGTTTTGGGCCAAAAACCCACCAAAACTAGTTCTGTAAATAATTTCCGAGTTCAAGTTCCAGATAGTATTTTTGTTCAAAATTGAGTCAACTTTGAAATTGCGAATTTGCATAGCAAAACTTTTGATTTTTATCAAAGTAATAATTTCCTAACAGGATACATAGGTCTGAAACATACTGCAAAGGAATATCACTTGGCTAATGTAGGACACCACATAAAAATGGCTTATGGAATTATTAGTGCATGCGTGTATTGACAGCGACATCTGAGACATGGTTTGTGTCGACCTTGTTGAGTAAACTGGACAGCGGTCTCTCGTTCCTTGCAAGCATATGAACATGCTCACTATTCAATTTGTTGTCTTTGAAGATTTTTCCGATTAAAATTGGTTAAATTTTTGTTGCAAATTAATGTACACAGAAATTATACAAACCATGCAACTGAGTTAGAACAAATTCGTTACAATGATTCAGTAAAAAATAGTTAATCTGGTAACTTTGGTGCTTGTTGGATCAACAGTAAAATAAACACAGGCAATGGTCAAGCCAGTGATGTTCACATTAGCATCTGCGCAATTAATGCATTCAGAAAATAAAACAACGGCCAATTATTTCTTACTTGCTTAACAAACTGTGAGTTTAAAATGATCCAAAAAGCAATATAATCATACTTTATACAGATTTTATTGCCCATCTACTACAATTACACACACGATTAGCCCCAGCAGTTAGAATCACACAGTACCTTCATCGCAAAGCCTGAAGGCATTATGTTCTTTGGCCATTCAAATTCAGTCGTATGAAAACGACAGCCCGATTCCAGCAGCAGCACATATTTCTCGTCTGGCCTATGCATTAAACAAACAGATGTCAGTATCTATCAACTGATGTGATTAATTAATCAAAAACAAGAGTGACTAAAAACAAGAAAGACAATTATTTACAATTATTGTAACATTTTGCAGTGCCCCATTTGCATATTTAAATGAAGTGAGTGACTCTGGGAGTTACCAGGCATTATAAAAGCCAACTGACTGAGTCTTATCGGTATTAACAAGGGTCAAAAACCATGGCTGCTCAACAATGACACACAGCAACAGGCAGAAAATGTATAACAGCCAGTAACAGAGTATACATATAAGCACCAAATTGGATGCTTAACCAAAATACTTTCTTGCTTCTTCGCTAAAAATAACAAAATTTTTTGTTGTATGCATGTGTTTTTGGCATTTGCTCATTCTGCCATTTCACAACATATTAGTTCGCAGGAACTGGCAGTGATACTAATTTACTCATAAGGATTATTGTTGCATGATAATGATTAACAGCCTTACATTAAAAACTCACTGATATAACAGCATAACGTCTCATTTGTTGGTTACCAGTTTCTTCTACTATTGTATTTTAAAGCATTTCTACTTACTATTCTAGGTACGTGTGTATAGAACTGGACAAAGACTTGACTTAACATATACAAGTAAAACAGCTTCAGTAAAATGATCAGCAACAAAAGCTTTCGGAAACATAAATCTCTAAATCTCTTCAATGAAACAAAAATTCACACAAATAACTGTTTTACATGTACAGGCATCGACAAATTACACAATTTACACAGCAACTACAAAATCGTTTTGATAAGCTAACCTTGCCAGCTTGATAAGATATGTCTTGCTGTCGACATCATATACATTCACAACACGTAATCCGAGCAACCTAAAACAAAACGTTTACTTTTTAATTATTTTCAGTAACTTTGAATAGCTCGAGTACTTGAAACAGATCTAGCAAACCGGAAAGGATATCTGAAGGTTCTCACTAAAAGCCGACCACACACGACCACACAGTCCGGACTGTGCGGTCGGAGCATGCTAATTACAACCGAGCGCTAATTATCTGCTCACGAAATTTACTGAAGACAATAATTTAAAAATACAATAAAAATACAACTTAATTACAACCTGGTTCTGTAATGTCACGCAATCAACAGCTAGTGTTCACTCAGTAACAAAAACACACACTGACACGACAACGACTTAGTGATGTCATTTTATACTGTCTGGCTGTTTGTCTAGTGCTAATTAATGTTAACCTAGGCCTAATTACTGACAGCTGACGAGGACTGCTGTCATGCCTCGATCTAGTAAGCATGGGCATGGACGTTTAGTATTAACTAACACTAGAAGTCCCTTGATTGGGGTACCTGGGTGCGTGTGCGGTGATAATTACCCAGGTCCTGACGACTGCACGCAGGTCGATTGTCAGACATGGACTGTGCAGTCGTGTGCGGTCGGCTTTTAGTGAGACCAAATCTGAATAATAATTACGACACGTGATACCTCACAATGTTGTAATTATACTGCTCAGTATTGAGTTGGCACCTTTTCTGGAAGAAGAAAAAAAAATAGAATTAAAGTTCGATTTCTGCATCGATCAGACACGCGACTTAGCGAAATTACATCGGATAACTCTGTCTTAATTTTGTGCTACTTGACGTTGTAAGTAGTACGCGCATAGATTCGCTGGAAAAAAAGATAGAAAAGCTATTATTAAGGCGTATGCAAACAATGTGACGAAACACAACATAGCGGAATCTTACTTTTCTCGCAACTCAATCACAACAGCTTTAATATCGACTGTAGTAAATCGGGTTTTCATTTTACCGCCCGCATGTACTATTCATATAAAAAAAAATATAATAATAAACTTAGATAGCAAAAATGTTTATTTGTTTACATCATACGAAGAATATTTAACAATATTACAACTTGTTGCATGAATCAGGGACGAGTGCATTTAAACGAAAACCGTTGGTTAACATTTGTCACAAAATTTCTGTTTAAGGGAATAGTCATTGAAAGGAATCAAAACGAAAAAATCTTCTTTTGTCTTTGTTCGACTTTTTGTCAAAAAGTTTGTTGAAGATCAATATCGATCCAGTATATTATTATACGGTATTTAAAATAATGGGTCAGATAGGCTAAAGTTTAGGTCAATAGAAACTATTAAACAATTAGAACTACTCTTGGCACACGATGACCTTCTGTGTTTGATGCTATCCTCTACAATAGGCACCTGAAATGCAGCACTGATATTAAAGTTACTGATACACAGAATGTCAAGCTCTTAAGGTGTTATAGGCCCGCCTAGTCAGAGGCAGAAGGAGATGTAATGGACTGGAAAGACAGCACAGCAACAATAAAGGATCAAGTATCAATTCAAGACTAAAGAATTTTTATTCAGCAAGATGCTCGTCAATGTTGTCCAGCTCTGACTGTACTAAAAAGAGAGAATATAACGGCACGTCGTCCACTCGCCGCATGCACTACCGCCTGGCGTCGGCCGTGCCTACACCCTCAAAATTCTCGTAATCACACTCAGCAGTCACTTGTCGGCGTCTGAACACATCCGCCGCATAATCAGCGACCCTGCGCGTCCTACGGCATCACGGTATGAACGACGTCGGCCTGCAGTGTAGACTGTCTTCAGAGCTGCAGTGGTGACGAGGCTGATGTAGGCTACGACTCGCCTGCGTGGAGAGGCGTCACTACGGCTAGGCTATGCATACCTCTCTCCTATGATAATAATAATAATAATAATACTCCTTTAATTCAGTCAAGTCACAACGCTCGACAACACAGACTAGGCCTACGTCTGTCACGCACGACAGCTGTACATAAGCTAGGCCTAGGCTGCCACGCAAGACAGCCAATGGTGCTTGACCAGCGCTGGGCGGCCGCCGACTCAGGTCTGGCCAACCGACCTAGATTCTGAGCCCGCCTGAAGTAGCAGCTGAAGTCTATGCACCCGTAAGCTGGTATCAGCTTACGGGTGCATAGATGATAGACAACATCTGAGCTATGGTGTTTGTCTGGAGTATAGAGGAGATTATCAAAACTGTTCTGTGTTGTATTGTAGGCCTATACGACAGATGTGCACAATCATGAGCACACTTAGATGATCAGTTCATACAGTTCTCTGGATTGGGTTTTGTCACACTGGGTGCATTTCATTGTACATAGTCTAGATTTAGTTGTGTTCATCTGTGTGCATTTTGTGTTTTTTTCATACTGCATATTGTGTTATTGTCAGCAGAGTGGGGTGGACCTAATGGGATTGAAGCCTGGTCCTCAGGACTTCTCTTCCTTCAGTGCTTTGACACTGTTGGTTGGGACTTTTGACCCATAAAACCCGTCCCCAATATGACCTATAATGTGTTTGGTGGGACGTTAAACCTTGCTCAACTCAACTCAACTCTAGGCTATGCACAGTGAAATGTACCCAGTGTGACAAAACCCAATCCAGAGAACTGTAAAAACTGCTCATCTAAGTGTGCTTATGATTGTGCACTACTGAGTTGTATACAATACAGCACAGAACAGTTCTGGTTATCTCCCATCTTACTTACCTCCAGACAAGACACCATAGCTCAGATGTTGTCTATCAGAGGAGAGGGGTCGTTAGAAGCTTCAAACTACTCATAAATAGTTTATGGTGCATAGTACATGCCTATTCATCATAATATCCCACATATTAAGTAACAAAATGATTTCTGCTGTTTTAGACCTGTGACTTGGCTTCTAACACAATGTTTTAAACTGCAAATTTTTTCACATTTATGGCTGTAATGTAGCGAAGTTGACGACCAATAAAATATACTGATCACTTTATGCAGATGCAAAACGATATAATCAGGTCATCTTGCAGCCGTACATGTGTGCTATAGGTTATGATTAACGTCACATTCAGATAGTTAGAGACTATTTTTGTAATTAGATACTCATAAAAATGCATTAGATCTGAATCGTAAGTGACAGTATATGGTAGTCCACTACAGTATATATGTAGGCCTACTATGGTGGTTAGCGCTGTGATAGCGTCGTTCGTCGTACGAACGAAGTTGCTCAACGTTGAGCTCGGTTAGTGCTGGGATGGGTGACCATCTTTGGGCGGGTATACCACCTTGGTATGTAACCAAGGCGGGAATGTCACCTCTGCCGGATGGCAGGTAACACTGTGTGATCCCATTTACGTGAGTTCCCGTAGCGGTGCGGTACTTGTAGCACAAACTGCTATACGCTTCCTTACCTTACCTTACTATGAAGAAAGTATGTGAAATTCTCAAATGTCATTGTTGAATAGCAATTACACTTTCTGATCCGTTAGTTAATTTTGACAAAAAAGCAGACCCAACTCAACCCAACCCAAAATAAAGTGAAAAATATAGACCTAACCCAGCTCAACCCAGCCCATAAATTGACCTAACTGGAGTCCATCTCCGAACGAAATAGAATACGTAAACGATGCCTATAACCTTCAACTACTGGAAAAAAGCGAAGCTCTGCCAGCAAACAATGCAGTTAATAAAAATGTTTAAGTGGCAACAAAAGTCTGCAGCTGCACACGTAGAAACGCAATATGGCATTCCACGTGGTGGTCAATGGTGCATGTGCATGTATGTGGTTTCACGCTGTCACTGGCATTTGACCATCATTCTGCTGTTAACTACGTAACCCACAGTGGTATACCACTCGAATCGACTCACGTCACACGTCAGGCACGTCCAATAACAGTTGTTGTACCACCAGCCTCCACCGCGACTACTAGCACAGTTCCAAGTATTATGATCATTGTCCTGATCATATGTAGTAAATTTCATCCCGTTGTGATAATAGCTTCCGAAGAATCCGTCGCCATTATATTCACCTTCGTACTGGAGGGAGTCGCCGGCGTCTCCGCTGTAGCCGGACACTTCCAGTCGATATCTATCGTTGAGCTCGTCTCCGATCCTGAACGACCAGTACTCGGCCGAATACCAGAGGTTCGTCGACCGTTCCTCGACCTCCACCCTCAGGCGGTAAGGCTGCGAACTGGTCAGCAGGTGCATCTTCTCGAGACCGAGCCAGAAGTCGGCGTCGATGGATCCGAACCCGGCTTTGTATTCGGTCCAAGTCAGCTGCCAGTCGAAAGTGTAGCCGAGACGCTGATGAATAATGATCCAGCCGAATACCGACATGACAGGCACAAGATCCGGCTGGGTCGGTATAGTGACGTTGATGCTAATGTACTCTGCAATGAAATCTACAAAACAGTTTGCTTTCATAATGCAATATGCAGTGTGTGTGTGTTGTACACAGCATGTCCGACATTTTTTACCGGACACTAGAAGTTTTAGTTTATAAGCGTTATGCTTTACACATCAGTTTCACAGAACTACATCAGTTGCGCAAAGTGGAACTAAATTATTCATGAACAGTCGACTGAAGGATGTGATTTCTAAAGAGGCACAATTTGCCATCTCACTTTAACAAGAGCAGTCGTCGTTGACTGTATGATGCTTGAAAGGGGGTAAAGTGAATTAAACAGGCAGCATTGTCAGAAGCTTGACTGTGTGTTATGTACAGGATGTGCTGATGTCTTGCTGGAAGATGAACACGCCTCCCACAATGCTGCAAAGATCACTGGCTGCATCAGTTTACAATTGCATCAACACGTCTAGTCTCGATAGCGCTGCATATTGGTTTCAGTGCCAATTAATGTACAACAAAAACGATGTCTGCAAAACCTAGTTTCGATATTGCAACAGAGGCTTGGACGCTTTTTAACATTTCTGAAAGTACAGTGGCCACAGTTTGCAAGAGAGGTTTCACAAACTTTGTCGTGATTTGATGCGCCAAAAATTATCAAAACTGGGTCATTTTTGACTGCGAAATAAATGACAATGGTGACGTTTTATGCACCAATGTGTGAATTACTACTGCACACGAAACGACTAATACAGGTATGGAACTAGTACAACAGTGTAGTTATCGTTAACAGAAATTTATGGTGTACCTGAACAGTCACAGATTGCGGAAGTAGCGTTAACGTTGATACAAGCAAACGGCCGATCAGCAGTAGACGTGCCGTACATGTTCTCTATACAGCTGTAGTACAGTCCACCATTGTACGTGTATGGAAACGAACAGTCTGGAGTGACGTCTGTAAATTTCATGCACAAATACAACAACACTTCGCAGTAGTTTATCGAGTGAATGACAGTCTTCCATAGAGAGTTCTAACGCTCATCACTTGACGTATGCATTTTTTGCAGTCAATGCACATTACTAGGAATATTATTAGACCAGTCAATGTGTAGATTGACCTGAAACTAACTGCAACAGAATTTATTTTTGCAGATCCCAAGTCTAGTCATCGCATGCAACATCGTAATAAAAGTATAGAAAATACACGTTGGGGAACCCTGTTATAACTCTTAAAGTAAAAAAAGAGAAAATTGCATTTTACAACTTTTCAAAAAATCCTATTAGACTAAAATAACTGATGTGGGAATTCCTCCAATGGTATGTTGAAATGACCGTCAAACTTCGCCAAAATATAATATGTCACCTCTGAGTTCTGACTGACTAATGACGTTAATACATCATATGGTATAAGACATCATATGGTACATGTATAAGACCATTATTTTAATTTAGTCGCTGTAGTATGTTTTTGCTTCAGTGATGTGAAGCTCTAAACGCATTACGAGTCTTTGCATAACTGCTAGTGTACAACAACCACAACTCTTAGTCCTAAAGCATCTTTCAGATTGCAAGGTTACGTTATGACCGTGTTGCTAATGGCGATACTTTTCAACAAAATCGTTAATAAGTCTAGCAGCAGCTTTAATATGACCTTACCTGAGTGGCCGAATCAACAACATTCTTTTCTTACCTCTCTGTTAATGCAGCAATCACACAATGTGCGTTTAGTCAGTAAATACACAGTAATCGAACATCATTTAAAGCTGTTTAAGCACGATGTCTGTTAAACTAGAATGTACATACCCTACATCATCACTAACATAATTATGGATATGACTGTAAATGGCAATGAGCATAACGTATGGTTCATTCAAGTATCCAATCCAATACACTGTGTATCGTTATCAGATTTTTGGCAGTTGTTCGATTGTAAGAACGTCCCTTACACCACCCATTACCCTACAGGGTGCGCCAATAAAAAACAATCCCTTAGGAAAAATTCATTATCTCAGTTACTGTAAAAGATTTTTTCACCAAATTTACAGCTTTTACAGAGGAGGATTCATGCCACATATGCAGCAAATTTTGTAATTTGCTATCTTTTATAAATTGCAACAATTTGAACTTAAAAGTACATTTTTCTGAATGAACAAGTAACTAAACGGCGATTCTGATGTACAAATAGTAGTCAATGCCCCATATGGATATGTCAATGAATTATCATGTGTGGGATGCAATACTGGAACACTATCGAAGACACGTGTCAAAGCTGGCCAACATTATGCCGAACTAAAAGTCCGTTTTGTCGCCAATACAGAATGATTTGCTTCATGAGTTTTTATCATGAGTTCATTGATAAGACAATTGTATCATTTTGCAACAGATTTCAATCGTGTGTTGCTGCAACAGGTGGGCACTGATATTGAGAACAGTCTGTTTAAATACAGAGTGAGCTATAGGCATCTGACATTCATGATTGAAATATTTGGACTGTTGATGAAAGGCTGTGAAAAATTGATTTGTTATTCGTGCACATTCCATATGCAATTGCATGTTCACTTGAAAAATTAAAGTTTAAAGTTCAAACTGCTGTATCTGTTGAATCATCCCAGTTATTAGAATAAAATTCATAGCATATGTTGCGAGAATACTCCCGTACAAAGGCTGAAAGTTTGGTTCAAATCCGTGCTATGATAACTGAATTACAGCATTTTTTCTAAGGGATTGTTTTTTTTATTGGCGCACCCTGTAGATTACAGAACAAGGGGCGTGTCCCGTAGGCGAGCTAGCAGGTCTGTAACACGCGACAATGCCCAGCTGCCCATGCTGAGTGAACCGTGCAGCTACTGGCCAGTGGCAGAGCTAGCGTGAGCAGTGGTTCTTAACAGGCTATAATAATGTCTTGCTGTGACGTCACAGCGGGGCATTATTATAGCCAGTTAATGACCACTGCCCACGCTAGCTGCTGCTGGCCAGCAGCTGCACGGTTCACTGAGCATGGGCAGCATGCTAGACACAACTCATGATACAAAAATAGCTGGATAGAATGTTACCTGGTAGTTAGCGCAGTCGTGCTGCGCTTGATAAGACATGGACAGGTAGAAAAACTGCTGACAGAGTTTCGCTTTCTTCCAGTAGTTGACGGCATGGCACGGCGAGATGCAGTCTGTACTGCACGTCGAGGCACACTCGATTCTCGACCTGACCGCACTGAGTGTCTTGTTTGACGGCGACACGGCACACAGAACTTCACCGCTGACCGATTTCACCGAGCGAAACTGATGGCTTTGCTCGCGTGCTGCCGACGAAATGTTGGCGAACATTACCAAGGCGCAGATGCCGATGACGCTCGGGAAGTTCATGTCGCCTCCTCAACTGCCGTGCCCTCAGTGGACTAAAAACCTAAGCAGTCGTATCGACATTCAGGGCAGCACACTTCATAACTCAGCGATTTTGACCTTTGACCTTTTCACATCAGGGTCGGTGCATGCAGAGGTCCTGTCATTAAGTTTGCCAGGTTTGGTGTATGTCGTTTTTCTTTTAGAGTGCGGACACACAGACACACAGACGCAGATCACCCTACCCACGAATTGACTATGCTGCAGGCGTTATAGATACAGCAAAGCAGTACCACTTACCAGCAATTTGCGTTTTGTGAAAGCAACAATGAGACTTGTAGTAGATTGTTAAGTTTTCTCAACTTTTCGCTTCAAAAAATGGAAAAAAATCATTCGCGTTATCTGCAATATAGATAAAGGATAATACGATGAACTGAGTCTCTGAATTTAGCCTAGATCTACAATGCTCAAACTGTGATCTCGAAAAGCAATAACTTGATACTATTTTCAAGACACAAAAACGTAGTACCTAGTTCATATTTAATATTGTGTACCACGTCAAAAAATTAACACATATAGGCCTAGGCTACGAGAGTTGTCAGCCCACCTGCTTGTCGTCAACATTGCTTCGTCGTCTATAGGCAACAGTTGCACAACGGCACAGCAGAACAATCGACTTTTGTCGTAATCGATTACGTAATCGTCGACCATTGCGTCGACTTTGTCAACAAGTCGACCGAATTCTGAGCTTGTTTTGACTGAGTATGTCGCCACTACATGCACATAGGCGTAGCTAAAGCGCCGGCACATTGTAAAATAAAATACGTGTTGCAATAAACATAATTTAAATATGTTGCAAAAACTCGCAAACGAATTTGCAAAAGTTTGCAAAAAAAACCTGCTCAAACAAACTTGCAGCATCAGTAGCATAATGTTGTGTTGTTGCGTACTTGCGTTATTTCACCTTCGCTCATGATCTTCTACACAGCTGTTCAAACACTATAGAATTGTGGCAGAAAATTCAGTAAAATACGTGGCAGCAGATGACTTCTTTGGCACTTAGTTTTACAAAAAATTAAATTTCGGCCAGGGCTCTGCTCTGGACCAAAATGGGGGAACTTACTACGCTTCCCAGACCACCTAGTAGGCTGGGGAGGAGGTTACTTCCTCTCCATATCCCACTGCTGGTAAAAAGGACTATACCACCTTACCCCTCGTAGAACGTAGTGATCATCTGCAATTCAATACCTACCATACGGTGCAAAAATTGTGAAAATCGGTCCAGCGGATCCTGAGATACTTTGGCTCCGAGCGAACAAGTTCGGTACGAAACAAAATTAGTTGCCATGGCGATGTCCCATGAGATATTGAAAAAAAATTTCAGATCTGTCATCTACACCCAAAACACTTTCATAAGGTATAAAAATTGCAAAAAATCACACGTGGTTTGTGTTTTGCTTACGACACAAAATTGGTTGCTATGGCAA
>Ga0209782_1000208_pt1 | contig 23241 bp, 8 predicted proteins | sample WorMetmaBAHAMAS1_FD_187390 | JGI IMG/M metagenome (GOLD analysis project Ga0209782, IMG submission 187390) | Marine gutless worms symbiont microbial communities from Max Planck institute for Marine Microbiology, Germany - Inanidrilus... | ecosystem: Host-associated > Annelida > Digestive system >...
CCCACACACCAACCCATACCTTCCCCCTCCCCCTGGCAGCAGGCTGTGTGATCCAGTCTTGAGCTGATTCTAGTTATTATTTAAAATAATTTAAAATATACTGATCAGAGTGACACGGCAATTTACGCATTGCAGTATTCAGGCACGTGACTCGAATCATTATACTGTATCATTCCACCACATATAATAATAAAACTTTCTAATTATATTTTGAATTTTAATGTAGAACATGCAGAATTTTCTGACACAAGCACATTAGAAATAGCCATTATCTCCTCTGCCTGTGTAGGTTATTCAACAGAAGTTCTGGGCATCCAGAATCATTGTCGTTTTCGAGATCTTCACCAGACTGTGGAGTTATGCTGTGTGGCCGACGTCATTCCATCGTTACCATTACTGGAAGTTACTACATCGTTGCCGAAGTCGAGTCGATTCTGTTCAATGGCTGACAGCGAATGTGTCGTGTCAAGTGCGCTGATGACTGTCTACGCTGGCCAGAGGTATCTGATCTCAGTCTCTTCGTCGTCTATTTACTCATTCAGTTTTGGCACCAAACTGACAATACAGCTTTTTATTGTTGTGTTTATTTTTGACCTTATGTGACAAGCCTTTTGAAAAAAACAAAAACCAATTGCAGGTCATAGACACATTACAACTACATCAGTTAAACAAAGCTGAGGTGTATTTTTAGTATGAACTAACTGCACTACTTTGATCACATCTTAATGATGAGTAGCAACAGATCTCCACAGATGGGTATTTACTGTGAGCCATAAAAGGAACAAACTTATTTTTGTCTGTAGCTTTGTCAGAAATCGCCAGATTTTAATGCTGTATTCACTGTTAGATTTAAAAATGTATAGCACATGTGACAGTACACAATGTGATGGTCTGAGCAAACATCTGACATGGCACATGTTTGTGGTTTCTTAGGGATATGTTCGGATCACTTAGAGCTATTAAGCCATCACCAGTGAACCAATTTTCCCTGCCTTTACTTTGTATGACATGTATCTGTGCAGGGATGTACCTTTTGTAGTTGCATTGATACTGCCCATTTAGGGGTTCGGATACCCTGAAAATATTTTGGGGAACATGAAGCCATTGCAAAACTAGCAGCACGACCATACCCATTTCCAGTCTGGGCAGTAAGGAAAAGAATAGGAAAAGGGAAGGGAAGAGAGCGGTGAAACAGGAAAAAGGAAGAGAAATGGGATGATCCAGGTGAGGAGAGGAAGGACAGTGGCAGACAAGGGAGGGAATGGGAAGGGAAGGGGAGGAATGGAAGGGCAAGGACAGGGAAGCTAAGGGGAGGAGATGGAAAGAGAGGAGAGGGTAGGCAGGAGAGAGGACAGGAGAGCAAAAAGAAGGGTATTAAAAGGAGAAGAGGAGAGAGACGATGGGAGGAGAAGCGAGAAAGACGAGGGTAGAGCATGCAAGAACGACGTCGACTTATGGTGTTCCATTACAGATCTCATTTTGTATGCTATATTATTCACCATTGTAGGGTGAAAGCCAGTGAAATAACACTATTCTGACATTTTGAAATTTGGGGGCTCCAGCATCAATTCTGTTGGCCAATTAGGGCCACATTAGTAAATCCACAGTCTGCCTGTCTTGCCAATGTTTACATTGATCAGTATGCACTGTCACCTATTTGGGGTTGAAAAAATGCCAAAATACTGCTATTTTGATGAAATTTTGATATTTAGGAGCTCCTGTGCCAACCCCCTTTGCCCATAAGGGCCTAATTTGGCATGCAAGTGTGGGCCTGTGGTATACTCTTCTATGACATATTTCATCTTGATTGGTGCACACTGTGGTACAACCATGTATTGTATAACCATGAAAATTTGACCAGTTTTGGAATTTTCTGGGACATTTCTGTGCCCACCCCATTCACTAATTATCACCAATTATCACCAATTATGCACGAGTGAATACATGATCTACGCTTATGTGCCAGATTATATATTCATCGGTTTATTATGTTGCTGTTGAGAGTGAAAACCCAGAATTTTACCATATACTCTACTCAGCATTTTTTTGATAGCACCATCTTGTAGCATTGAGACAGAATTGAATGTGGGTGCATATTTGCCAACTTCCCTTATTTAGTGCCATCTAAGCCATTTGTGAGTTTAAATGCCTTCATCGCACAGTCACATCCACAAAGTTTGCAGTTCAGAAGTGCGATGAATAAACTCATATACAATAAACGTCAGTAAAACTTTCTAGTTCCCCCAGCGACATGTGAAGTCTGAGCCGCACCAAACTCAGCATAGTGAAGAGGATATGTGTAACATTCTTCACCTCAAAAAATTTCCACATATGACTTATGGTTTTGACTCTAGGGGGCACTTAAAATATGTATGAAAATACACATCATCTTTAAAACCCCTGTTACTCTGGAACCGCTTGAGTGAATCCTGCAAAATTTTAATAGTTAATAGAATGCAGAACTGCCCACAAATGATGATCAATCTGTAAAAATCGCTCGAGGGATAAACCCCTGTAGAGTATTTATCGTCTAAAATGTGGAAAAGTTTTCAGTTTTACCAGTGCCACATACACATTTCTGCACTAATATGGATGAAAGGAAACTTTTTCACACCGAATACTATCACTCCTATTAGTGCAATGTTTCACTCAAACCTCAGAATCATCCAATGAATAACTTGTGCTGCACATCTGCTGCCAGTAATAAGTTAAATCTGTGTTATGGGACTGCCTGATGTTTCTGCATTTCAGATGAGTCATAGATACTGTATAAACAATAGCTGTTATTACTAGGGTTAGGACGATAGTCTGATAATTCGATAAGCTAGTAGTCGATACTGTTCGTGTAACAATCGGCCAGTGTGACAGCGAGAAACTTAAGCTCCATGTAGCCTATTCCGTATTTTCATGGCTTAGCCATGGAGCGAGCTCTGTATTCTAGCATCTTGTATGTACAGTTCCATGGCTTAGCCGCCCCCTCACGCATACTGCCACATCATCTGATGCTGGCTCGTCTAGCCATATTTGTGCTGGAAAGGGACGTTAAACACCAACTAATTAACTAACCTGATGGTGGACGATGACCATCAAATGACGATAGACTATGGTCATGGCTGGAGTGGACTGCCTGGGCGTGCACCATGGCTGTTGCTATCTATTAAAGTGACATTGACAGCCAACTGACTGAAGACTGTTGTCGCTGCAGTGGCTGCATCTCACCCATGCCCTCCCCCCTATCACCAATCCCTCCCCTGATACAGCTCTTTAGGGAACAATGATCTCACCAGACTCACCTCCCCACCCCGCTCACTGAAGCACTGTTTGAGTTGTGAACTGGCTGACTGTGACCTTTCACGGTCGCATTTAGCAATCGCAGATACCTCTGCACAACTGTGGTTGAACAGTCAGTGATAGCGATAGTCTCCGACAGTGTTAACTATCACCCAATATGTTAGTCCGATATTTAGAGACAGACCGGAAATAAATTTTACATTTTTGGCCGAATACGAAACTGGCACCGAAAATGAGAGTTCATTTTCAGTCCAAAACGAAAACGAAAAAAAACTATTCATTTTTGGCCAAAAACGAAAATGAAACCAGAAGCTCAAGCAGCAACACGTATAATGAAGTTTTCAGTTTAGTTGTCTACAACAGTGCTAACATTCAGTGCAAAATACAAAAACGTATAATGCTAAGCTATAGACTGATACAATACCCAACAGCACAATGTAGTCAAGTTTACACTGTAGACTGTATTTCAGAAATGACTGACGTAGGACGTAGATTCACGTGCAGTCAACACAACTGCCTAAAAACCAGTATAAACTGGCCAACAATCGTTGCTCTTGTTTATTTGCATGCTACATGCCACGCCTTTATCAATGTTACAGCCCATAAATGCATTTATTGGAACTCAGGCAACAGCAATGGAGGCTCAAGTTTTGTTTATAAGGCGGCAGGCAATCAGCAGACTTGTTAGCATTTAGCATCCATGGTACATTTAAATGTCTGCTACTTCAGGAACGTTCGACAGCCAATTTACGGCCGAAAAATAGCATGTTTTTGGGCTGAAAACTAAAAGGAAATGAAACTCAGAAATGCATTTTTGGCCAAAAACAAAAATGCGACCGAAATTCGGTCAGTCTCTACCAATAGTACTATCGTCCTAATGCTAGTTATTACTGATAACTGTTTTTATCTAGATTTGTTCACAAGGGATGCTTGCACTTAATTTATTAGACTAATGGCTTTGTTGAGTTTATAACAGAATTTCTACAAATATTAATAACAAATGTTGTTCTGCTTATTGTCTGTTTTTAGTGCAAGCTTTGATATAAAGCTGTACAATGCAGGAAAGTCTGCTGTTGAAAGGATCGACTTTAGTTGTTCATCTTCACTTGAACAAGGTTAGCTACTGCTGCAGCTGCAGTGGGCAAAGGTGGATTGTCATCGTTAATACAGAAGAACTTAACAGTGTAGACACCAAATGCCATTGTATGATAAACCATTTTAAAAATCATTTTGTGGCTTAAGTTATGGAGGACATTACACAGTTTCTCATTTTAAATGAGGCCAAACGTTAAAATCGGTTTATATGTGTGCATTTTTCTATAACATTTAAAATGGCATCATTCTATTAATTTTCAAAATACAAAAAAAATGAAATGCACATTTTATGGGGAAGTTAATTATATGAGATTTATGTTGAAGACAATACGGTGACGTCATTTATGCACATTTTTACAATTTCATTGTCATTTGAAGCATTCTGTAAGGAACATTGTTCTGTTATTCGTTTTCTGAAGGCAAAAAGACTTAGCACAAATGCTGTTATGTCTGATATGCATCTGGCATATAGTGACCAGACCAGTAATACATGTTAGTTGTGGAAAGTTTGTTCATGGTTGAGAAAGTTTTGTTGATAACGAATGATCTAGTCAGCATCGCTGCCAATTGTTTTGATGAGCGATACAATATCACAGTCAGATGATTCTCTCATGTTGTCTGATTAGTGTTTTAATGAATTTTGATGATAGTTGAAAAACGAAACATTAATTGCTTGACGTTTGAACATGTATGATGGTTGAACTCATTCATTTTTCGTAAATTGCAGAGCTGTTTAATGTTTGGCAAGATGTAAAAGATAACTGATGAGCAAAACATTGCAATGATTGACTGTTCTGAACACTAGTAACATCACAATTATAACTTCATTGTCATAAAAAATGTGCTGTATGTGCGATGATACATTCAGAGGTTCTGATAGAACATATTGGCTTTGTGACACACAGGTGGATGGACAGACAGATAGATAGACCCAGGCCTTCAACATATATTATGCTGGCATAACATCATACAATGAAATTATTAATATTGAGCTGACCTGTATTTATTGAAGTTTATTGTTATGTGTAAACAATGTTTCTGCAGATGTTTTGCACAAGCTGATGAAATGGAATGAGGAGAGTTTGAAGTGTCATTTGCCGCTACAGCCAGACACGTCGGTGGATATGTCAGTCAGTGTGTTTGGAATGGCTGATTTTATGTCGTCTGATCATCTGCCTCAGTTCTCATGTATGTTGTTCTTTGTCAGTGTTTCATTTTTATTTTGTTGTTCTGTAAGTTGGTTACAACGTGATGGTGCTTTATAATTTCTGACATCTGAGTGCATTTGGTTGGAATTTTTGTGATAATGACATCATTATTTGTGATATCACTAGGTATGTTTTTGTTTTGTACACATTTTATTTTTTGTAGATGTGAAGCATATTTTTAAGCTGATGTCCTGAACTTGTTTTCTGCCAATGACAGCATGATAGTTTCGAAGTAAATGAGAAACATTTTATCTCACTCAGGAAGATGCGTAGTACACAACAGTATGAAAAAGATAAATCAACTGAAACTAAAACCAGTTAATCCAAATTTACCTGAAAAATGTCCATTAAAATGATGTGTGTGTTTGCTCTTGTTGGAGTGTGTCCATGAATGCATGTATATGTTACTTCTCCAGCATATTCATGGTTCACTAAATGTTATCCAGTCTTTTCAGCAAGTCGATGAATGTATGCCCACTCCCATGTGGCAGCTTTAACTGCCAGGTGTACCTAAGTTAATTGATTACGCTGTTGTGGATAAGTTGTGCAGATTATTAGCAGGTGCATGCCCTTTTGGCACTGGAAATAAATAGATGCCGATGCAGCTGTGGAGGCCAGAATTTGAGTTGGTTGGAATAAATGCAGGCATTTGGTACCATTGTTTACCAGTAAGGATATATCATTGATTATGAGATGGAGACTGTACAGGGTGAGTCAAAAAAGTAACCTCCCAAAAGCTCTTAACAATATCTTGGCCTATGCTAAGCTTTTCTGAGCAAATTTGCCCACCCTCAATCTGTTAGATTATCATGTTTGGGGGCAATGCTGGAAGTGATAACATTTCATGTTCAAAATACCCCCCAACCACTAGCTGGCACATAAGCCTCGATTTCCTTGCATAAGTTATTCACACCTTTAGCGACTGGATTTCTGTGGCAAGGCAGTCCAGATCATAAGCTGCAGCCAAAGCCAAAAACAATTCTTAAGTTGGAGGAGGCACTGCAGTGGATCTGGACTGCCTTGCCACAGAAATCCAGTCACTAAAGGTGTGAAGAACTTATGCAAGCAAATCGAGGCTTATGTGCCAGCTAGTGGGAAGGGTAGTTTGAACATGAAATGTTATGTTATCACTGACAACAGTTACTGACAAAGACTTACTGTATGATTTCATTTAATATAATGAGTTTGTTTCAGAAAAATTAGTGAATATTGCATTAAACTGAAATGAACTGTTAAAATTCAAGGGCTAATGTTACAAAAAATGTTCCAGTTCTCACAAATATTGAGATCAGTGGAGATCAGTGGACCAAAATTGGTATATTAGTGAGCTTACGTATGGCAAACAGCTGGGTAAATTTTCACCTGCATGGGATGGTCGCAAGCAGAAATATATGCAAAAGTCTTAAGGGGGTTACTTTTTCTGACTCACCCTGTACAGCAGTTGGGGCTGTAAAACAGTTGTTGTTGTTATGTTAATCTACTGACCCAGAAAATTTGTAAACTCTGGACCATCCAAGAAGAATGTTTGATGACACATATTTGCTCACCAAATTTTATATGGATCTAGTTTTTATTATTTCAAAATTATAGTAAATTTTATTTTTTGCTGGTTTGGCTTGACAGCGCCTATTCATACCCCAAATGCAGTTGTTTAGGGATCTGTGTTTCAAATCCATCAGATTCCTAAAAACACGTTGCTGAGTGATTTCACGTCAAATGATTCATTGATCGATCTAGTATGTTATACTGTTAAACAAAAATTCAAGATGGCAGCCACTAATATGCCAGTAATAAAATTTTGTTACATTTTACCCATTTGCACAGATGCCGTCCATTAACTGAGTTGCACCAAATTAGGCACAGGGTCACCAACATAATCTCGTGATAATTTTTGGCGATCAGTTGAGGGGTGTTGATTATGTAAGGGGTCATAAATTTGCTATATCCCATTACAAGCCCAGTTGTCATTAACACATAGTCAGTGCTGCCATGCAGCCTTGCTATCTGTTTGCTGTTAGTGTTATTAGCTGCTGTGTGTGTCTGATGACAGATGAGTTGAGAAATGAGATGAAGTCAAGATGTCGTTTTTCACAGTTACGTCGCTGCTCTAATGCAGATGCATTAACAGGCATTGTGGTATGCATTGTGACTTGAAATGTATCTAAACTATTTGCACACAGCAGTTGCATGGATAGTTTCATTAGTAATTACGTTATACATGCCTTTAAATGCGTCAGTGAATTAGGTAAGAGTTAAAAGTTGTCAGTGTAATGAAGTGATGGGTGTTGATGTCTGTGTGATAATATTTGTCTATAGAGTATGTGCAGTTGAGAAGTGATCGATGTTGGAGGCTGGTAACGGGTCACAGCATTGATAGACTTGTCTGTGCGTTATTTGTTACAGCTGTTGATGATTGTAACTGTAACACTGATATGACAACAACGATTCAGTGCAGTTCAGTTCAGTGTCAGCGTCTATAATGTGCACATACAGTCAGCTGCAAGGTGTGGACACGGCACAGGGAAGAGACGTGCATTAGGGACAACAGTGTTTTGTAGACATGTTAGAGACCAAACAGCCAATAAGGAGCAAGTTAGATTAGTCAAGGCGGGACAATACCGTTGCACTCACTATGGACCCATGCATGTCTTGTGTTAGAAGGAGTGTATATGCTGAAGGCTCGAAGAAGATGAAGAGAACGATTTTTTGCACATTGATTGAGGAGATGTAAAGATCAAAAGTCACACATTAATGTGTAATGACAGGAAATGTAGTGGTTTGATCAGAGACTATGAGTGGAGAAGACATGATGATAATGATCAATATAAAAACAACAGTTTACCCATAATGTTAAGAGCTAAGGATCAAAAACTGCAATAATCATAAAAAAATGTTACTACCCACCATTACATCGCCTAAATGTCAATGTGATGGTGAATAATATAACCTTTTTATGATTTTTGCAGTTTTTGGTCCATTGCTGTTAACATTATGGATAAATTGTTGTTTTTTATATTTATATCAGCTGTTCCATTGCCAGTTTCAGTACTTTTATAGCCCTTTAGCACACCATATTCTGCTGAAGTTGGTCCAACTGTTTTTGAAATACTGTGATTTTCAAGATGGTGACCGGCTGCCATCTTGGATTTTGGAAATCACAAAATTTTACTGGCTGATGGTGTCCAGAAGATTGAGACACACCACCGTGCCAAATTTCGTCAAAATCGGCTAATCTGTTGTGGAGATGTTGCGATTTTTTTGTACTTTTTCAAGATGGCGGCTGTGTGCTGTCTTGGATTTGTGTGAGGCATATTTGGACCACCCATGAATAGTACTTGATGGTCTCAGTCACTGTGTAAATTACCACGAGTGTGAAAATCTGTTGAGTCGTCTGACCTGTAGGTGAGTTCTCAAAAAGCGTGATATAACAGCAACACCCATTTAATGGCCGTCTGTCTCAGACTTCCTGTGTGAGCCGATGTAGTATCAAATATCTCACAGTGCCAAATAGTTCTCATCTGCGCCATTGCGCGTGCGCGATCTCCCAAAGTCTTGTGCGCCGCTGTTTATTTAATATTTATTTCTTTGGTTATGTTACGTTTAGGTAGTTAAGGTTAGGGTTTTAGGGTTAGGGTTAGGGTTAGTTGTATGGTTACGGTTAGCTTTAATAATTCACACATGTCGCGCAAATCTCGTACTGCTAGTTATTTGGCACTGCGACGTATTTGGCATGACACCGGCACAAGAAAGGTAAAACCAATCTGGATGTACCAAAGTGAGAGACAGTGAGTGGCAGTGGCATTAGATGGGCCATCTGCAAGTCTGTATCTCACCCCAGACATGTAATTACACCAGCACCCCTCCCCACTATTCAGTTTTTTACCGGCCAGATGCCCTTCTTGCGACCCAACCAACTGCATCAAAGCACTGAAAGCCCAAAAGGGGCATATAAATTGAAAAAAATATTTCTTATATTTCATCTATTTGCCCAGTAGCTCCCATGGATGGATTTGCACAAATTTTTGCACAGCAGTAGGGGTGGCCAACGTAATCAGCACTAAAAATTTTGTAGCGATCAGTTAAGGGGTGTTGGTGTTGCAGGGGGTCGAAAATTACCTATTGCCATTGACTAAGTCAGTTGCTGTTGATGAGTGGCTGGTGCGACTGCACAGCCCATGATGATGTGAGTGTATGCTGTACAACAGACAGTCGAGTTGCTGGTGCTGATACAGTACAGTGGTGCGAGTGGCTTGACGGCTGGCTACTGTCGACAGTGTTCTATCAGTCTCACTATTGACATACTTCCAGTGCTCTACATCACTGACTGGTCTGCCAGTGTCGGCAACAGGTTAGCAGTTTGACACTGCTCTCTAGAACAACAGCTCATCTACCTCAACAACAACAACAACAGTCTCTGCATTTTATTTCCTTGAATTGTCTCATTAATTGTTATTTGATGAATGTCACTTGCAGCGTGTTATAATATTTAGGCAGCATATTTCTGGCACATTGCCATATTCTCATTATGCTGCTAAGTAATATCGGCTTTTGATTTTTTGCTGTTTAGATTTGGCTAATGTCATGTATAGCTATTCTGATAGAACACTGACTCATGATGGACAAAGAGTCCACAGACACACGGTCACAGCCAGTACCATACTAGCTCACAGTGTCATGCAAACACATTATTTATGCAAAGTGTGCAATGCTTGTAAAGTGTTAATTCAGAATGTGTGTTATTGGTAGTATAGTATGTACCAAGTACATGTGTTGGCTGCATGTTGTCATTATTGGCAGTATGGCTGTTGGGTCACCGATGCTGAGCCAGTGAAGTAACATTGTTGTGATTTGTTTGTTATATTTTAGTGTCAGTAGTTGCCTCGTCGCGTTTGAACTGATTAATGTGTGTTCAACTGATGTTATTGTCACCAACACTCTGGATAAGTCGGCACAACAGCTGTGCATTGCTCCCGGTAACAAAGGCAGGTGTGTGCTAAAGTTCTTTTTTAGGCATGCGCCTTGATTATAACATTATTAACTTGACAGCATGACAGCTATGTGTTTGTTTCACTGTAATGCCAGGACACATACTGCTTGACAGAGCATCATTTTTTGCACAGCTGCTGCATTTTTACCAGCAGGACTGCCAGTCTAGCAAACTGCCATTATTTAGTCAGGCCAGTTTGTCATTTTTGTCATGCCAGAGAGGCGACATGTTGCACTAATATAGATGAGATCTGATTTGTGCTGCTGAATTTCACATTGATCAGTGCAGTGTACATTTCAGCTCTTGATCACATTAGGAGTTTGTGGTGGTTTAATAAAAATGTACAATTTTCTGGCAGTGTAAGCATAAATATTATGTTCTCACTAGTATCAGTGGACTTAACACTTATCTGGCATTGATCTTTACAACATATTTATAATGAAATATCAAGCCGTCATGACCAGTTTTTTATGTTCCACCATAAGTGAATGACTGAACATTGTGCATTTGCAAAGGCGTTTTGCCACGATGTCTTTCTTCTTGATTGCTTCAGGTGTATACTGTATGCAGTCGATCATTCTTGATGCCAATGCAAGTATCTTTTTGTTAGTGAGCTATATGATGATAAAATCATTTCGCAAGTATTTTGATCATCTACATTGTAAGAAACTGAGTCTTAATAGTGGTTGTCTTCACTTAAGTCTTAAATATGGCAAATTTTGACAATAATATTTCACAAGGTAGTGTAATGACACAACTAAGGTGTGATGGATCTTTGATAATCACTCTACTACAAATTTATTGATGAATCTTCCTGTAAAAGAATTTTGAAAATCTGTAAAGATTTGACTTAGTTACTGCCATGACTGCTGTCTAACATTTTTAGTGACAGTATATTAGCATGCACAATTTTCTGAGTATTTTCTTGAGTTTAGTTGGTAATTTGGATGTACTTCAAAGAAATACTTCTGGTTTCTGATTGTTCATTATGTTGTCGTTATGTTATTGAAGCTGATTGTTTAGTGGTTGATGATGTCTTGCTGTAGCTTGTCAGTGCTTATGTCGGCACTGGAAGAGACCGACGATCATGTCACTGACAAAGACATTTCAGATGCATTGTCACAACACGTTGATGCTTCACTTTGCATTCATTGGTCCTTGGTATTCTCTCATTGGCACATACATATTATGTTCATTTAAATATTCCTAGATGTTAGCAGTATCTCTGCTGTATGAAGGGTCTGAGTGTTCTGTATTCAGCACTTGAAGTAATCAAGTTAAAACATTCTGTTGAATTAATTCAAAATAAAGAGGCATAGTGGATACTAATTTTTCTCAGAGACCAGCTTCAGTATTCTGCCTGTAAGATTATTATTATTATTATTATTACTAATAAAAAAAATAATAATAATGTACGTTATTATAGTAACACTATCACGAAAATGCTGCATGGGCACTTTACATAATCACATGAAACGTGTTAATGCTTGACGAAGCTCAGATGGATGATACAGGAAGGTTCTTGAGCTTACGACGGAAGGTGATGAGATATGTTGAAGCATGTACAGCCAAAAGCAGACCGTTACACACACAGGGAGTGGTGACAGAGAATGCTCGGTTGCCCAACGTAGAATGTCAGATGCACGGAACAGTTAAGAGTCAAGATAATGCCAACGAACAAATACGACTGTGGTTCTCTGTCTGAATTTGGATTTTTCCATCGGCTAAAATTATTTGAAGAACCTGAGAGAAATTAATTTATTTTTATCGTGTTGCATGGTTATCTTGCTTACTGAATATATGCAGGTATGCTAAATTTGCCTGCCTGACCGGAGTCATAAATTTCAATTTTTTACCCGACCCGACCCACGGGTATACCCGTTACCCGTGACGAGCAGAGCAGACACCCGACCCGTGACAATGACAACCCGACCCGAAACGCAGGTATTGGGTCGGGTCGCGTATACCTGTGGGTACGGGCGTACCCGCAAGCCCCTATCACTGAAGCATAATGGAAATAATATATTAACACATTTATTCGCCAAGCAACACAGTAAGACAGACAGAGGGACAGATTATACAATAGCACAACACAGTAAGAAAAAACAGCAATCAAACAGTGGCATAATTCTCAAACACCTTCCAAACACTTTTAGTAGCCTCAGTCATAGACAGAAATAGAGTCCAAAGTACACAATCATTGTTAAAATTGTCTAAGAAGAACATTAAAAACACATTACATAAAAATATGTCACAACTGTGCACAAGATGTCCATAAAATCTTACTTACTTTACGTAACATAATAAGGTGACTTATATTACTGTAGTGTGGAATTTATCGTCCCTAGTGTGATTAAATTTTGCTAGTTTGTCTAGAAATCTAAAAATGGATATACAGATACAGGGTAGCCCAAAAAATTTGGCACTGTTTGTACACCTTAATTTTATCAAATATTAATTGATTTACAAAATTATTTCACTGACAGAGTCAGAAAAAAATTTGTAATAATACCATCACTAAAATCCCACCACATCTCAAGTGTGTCGTTACACAACCTTGTAAAATGTCATGTCTTAAAAACAAACTGAAAACAAGACGACTTATGTAGCAATACATTTTAAGAAATTAACAACAGGAAACATTTTCTTTAGTGTCTCAGTTAATAATAATAATAATAATAATAATACAACATTTGTATAGCGCCATAGTGTCCTACTGTCACATCCTGCAGTTTGTATATCATATGTTCAATGTGTCCACATTGCTGCTGGATGACGCACTCAAGTCGGCGATGCCACTGTCCAGTGGCATGATCAGCGAAATGCTGTGACAGTTTGCCCCACTCATTGACATTTCACAAGGTTGTGTAGCAACACACTTAAGGTGCAGTGGGATCTTTAGTGCATTATTACAGCTTTTCTCCTCATTCTGAAAGTAAAATAATTTCAAAAATCAGTTAATATATGATAAACTTACAGCATACAAAAAATTGTGCCAAATTTTTTGAGCCACCCTGTACACTGTGTCTCAAAAAATGTCACAGTTTTGGCTTGTTATAAATTGACTGAACTAAAGGTCATCTAGCCACTTTGTTTTAAAAAATTTTTTATTTTCTTGAAGAGGTGTAGGAAAAGGACATAGGTGAACTGATAACGGTGTCTTCAACTCTTGCAAATACTGAAATTCAGGGAAATTTCCTGGAATTTAGTTAGTCCCAAGTGATATTTATTCTTACGTCTGGTAGGTTTAATTACTTGGTAAACAGGATCGCTGTGATCTCAGTGATTAGCAACGGTGCCTGATAATTGTCAGCTTAAACTACACGAAATAGGCAAGTCCCTTGGGTAAACAGAATTATAAATTGCTCATATACAGCAGAAACAGTGCAAAAAAATTTACTTGAAATTCGTGAAAAAAAATGCCTGGAATCGAGTGCAAATATTCTGGAAAATTGTCTTGCTGGATTTGTAGACGCCTTGTGATACAGTAGTGGTGCAGTGATGATGGTGGTTGTGATGGTTATGGTGGCAGTGATCTTGGAATGAAGTAATACTGTTGAAGTTAATGCACTGTGATGCCCACAGTCCACACACGTAGACACACACACACACACGTGCACGCAGAGAGAGTTAATTCTCACAGGCTGTCGATGCGTGTGCTTGTCAGGCTTCATCTAGTGACGTGTCTGGTGTGGTGAGTTTGGATGCTGTTGATTGGACTCTGCCTCAATGCTCACTGCTGCGCTTCAGCCACATCAAATGGAGTTTGTTCTGCAGTTTGCTACTTAGACATGCATGGTGCTATTGTGGCGGTAAATGACGCCGTAATAAGCTTCCAAAAAACACTAAAGTGGCAGTAAGCTAGTTTGGGGCTTTGGTTTGATGAATGATTTGCTTCAAGATGACAATATTGCGTTCCAGTTCAAATGATAACCTGTAAATTTGGTGACCAAATCTATTACAATTATGGAGATAGTGCATTTTTCCTAAGGGATTGTTTTTTATTGGCGTACCCTGTACACAGTGAACGTGACTTAAGTCATTGACACAGAAAACAATACGACTAATTCAGTTTTCAACGGTAAGCACTGTTCACTTATTTGTGTTTCTGTGCTGTAAATTAATAATAAAATCTTGTATCAAACTGAAAAACTGAACCAGAACTACCGAACGGTTTTTGAGTTACCAGTAATCGAGCAGACAGACAGGCAGACAAACACATCACAATGGGCTACTTGACCATTAATTTCCATTTGCACAGCGCACACAGTTAAATGGTTGATTACATTCTAGTTTGCAACGTTGATACCAAAAGACGGGTAGGTGTCACACTGCAGCCTTATAACTGCGTCCGCTAGTGGTCTTTGAACAAAGTTATGCACCATAGATATTGACTTACAGCCACTTTAGTTATAAGCCGCGTAGCAGGGGCGATAATACATTTCATAGTGAAAATTGTTTGCGCTCTCCCGTTTGAACCAGTGGTGCGGAGCAGATCGATATTAGGACTCGGCTTGCCGAGTGCAGCCAATGGTAATTGCGAATGACCATTACCAGTCCACTGGAATTGTCTGTTCGTCAGTAATCAGGGGACATTTAACGTGTTGCATGCAAGCAGTCGATCAGCTTTAATGTTTATTTGCGCTTGATTCGGCGTCATTTACCACCGTGATAGATTTCTTCTTTAGAGATAGTCTACTGTCGCTTCACCAGCAGATGTGTGTGTGTGTGTGTGTGTGTGTCGAAGTTCATTTAGCTAGAGAGGATGCAGTGGGCTGTGATAGATGCGGAAGACTGCCTATAGTTAACAGAACTGAGACTAGTGACAATGCCTGAGTAACTGAGTGATTTGTTCCTTGTAAGCCACACTGTTCTGAGTTAGATGTTGTCATTGTTTTTACTGCTACATGTTAGAAAAATTTATAGCAGGATAAATTTTGCTGTTGTTGCCAGTGCCAGTTCTTGCATCTTGCATAGAACGATGGTGCAGTTGCTGAGGCTATTCTGTGTTGTTAATTAATATGTTTAAAGGAAGTATGGTGTGTGTGTGTGTGCGTGTGTGTGTCATGCCGGCAGCGTTGGAAGTGGATGGTGAGCTGGTGAGTCCAGGCACTGCGTGCACCGCTGCATGTGGCAGTGTGGTGTCAATGGTCTGTACAGTTAACAACTGCACCAGTTCTCTGCTGACTGATCTCACTGTACAACTACTGTCAGTCGAAGTTCTACAGTCTTGCACGTCCATTACACTCAAGTCTAATGCCACTGACAGACATGCAGTGTTCGATGACAGTGCAGTGGCCATCGGCTGCTTGATGTCAACATTTCCACAGGTCCATCCCACTGAGTACTTTTGGATTTCGTTACACGTAACCGTACTAGATTTTATTGCTGGCATTTATCAGTACTAGCCAAGAGATGAGCTGAGCATCTCCAGTATTACCTATTTAGTGTCAAGTGGGATGTTAAACCTTAACTCAGTCAATCAATCATTGCTGGCCAACCGATAAGAATCATCTTTCTTAATTATTTCTCTTTATAACAACTTGTTTTTATGTACCGCCGACAACGTGCTTTCTGCATAATAACTTTTACTTGTTCCAGTTTATTGCAAACAAACAGCAAATGGCTTGAAGTGTGTCTGTCTGTGTGTGTGTCTGTCACACTCCGGTATTGTATCCTAAACATAGGATCACGCAAATAATGCCACACGATAGCCCCATGACTCTAATTTTATGATGCCAAAGATCATAGCGAAATTCAAACGGGATCACCCCCTACGGGGGCGACAAATGCAGGTGGGGTGGGTTAAAATTCGTCACTTTGACAAAAAATGCGCTATAACTCGAAAACGGTACAAGATAGACGTATAGTTTCTATTAAAGTCGAATAGGAAGTCATATGCGCTCTCAAATGGCGATGTTTCCGATGACCTTGGGTGACCCCTAACCTCCCAAACCACCCCAATTTTTTCATTTTTCATTGCTTTTCATATCTTCGTAGTGAGTAAACATAGAGACTTCATATTTGGTGTACATCTTGACGATAGCTAGTCCCAGCCAACAGACAACAAACCATCCCTGAAAGGGGCGTGGTTACATCACCTGACACGTTTTAAATTTTGGGTGCCCCATCCATATCTCAGGAATGGCTGAAGCTAGACCTCTCAATTTTTTTTACAAAGGGAGACCATATCAAGTCTTCCCAAAGGGATAACAAATGACCCCTAAAAGGGGCGTGGTTTTGCTCACGTGACCCATTTTTGTCTACGCAACTGTGGACTTAGAAACAATTCTCTTCGCCACTTGGTGAGCTGCTATGAACAAATGCGCGCACGACGGACTTTGGTTATCGCACCTACGGCGCTTGAGGCCACCCACGTTAAGGCTTAGTCCTAAACTCCAACGGTTCATTTTGTCACCGTGTCTGTTGCAAACTTGCTTGTATAACATATAGACAACGAATCGATTAAGTGGAGTTTGAGCATTATTGTTCAAATATGTGCTAATAGCCGACATTTCCTAGTCTGCCTAGCAGTTTGCTATCAACCGACGCTCATTGCTGCTTGGTAATTATACTTGGTGTGCAGTGCAGTATGGTCGATTTTAACGCGTGACGCTATGCTAAGCGCAGTACATGACGTCGTCGTGTATCTATCCGTCCGTCTGTCTGTGTGTGTGTCTGTCACACTCCGGTATTGTGTAACAACGGCTAAACATAGGATCACGCAAATAATGCCACACAATAGGGATATTTTGTAGTTGCAGAATTTCTACTGACAAGCGCGTCGCGCAGTCCCTCTGCCATAGCAGAGCCTCTTGTTAATGTATAATATTTGCCGTTTTATTAAAATTTTTCGTAAACTGTATTACTAAATATGGTTTCAGTATTTCTAACCTTTACTGAGGTAGCGAGCAGGTCTAAGCAGTGATGTTTTGCCTTTCCCCTTATAAAAAGTGCACTACATTTTACAATATTCGAAAAACATCCCTCATCTTGAATTTTCTATTACCGGAAATTTCAATGGCTTATCAGCTGCGGAGGGCCTAGATGCATCACCATGCCAAATTTTGTCAAAATTGGTCAAACGGTTTCCAAGATATGGTGATGTTATTGCACATTTGGCTGGGAAATGCCTATTCACGCCCCAAAAATTGGGGTATTGGGGCAATTTGACTCTCTAAAAGGGGAGCAGTATCAATGAAACTCCCAAAAGGCACATCCTTGCATGGAAGCATGACGTGTAGATCGTCAAAATCGGTCCACTAGTGCGAACTGTGCGCGTGACTAAGAAACCAAAACAAAAGTAGAAGAAGAAAAGACAAAGAACCCAGACATTGGCAAACTGGGTATTCACTCAGACCACCAACGTCATTGGTCAAGATATAGTTTGGCATAGTGGGTGGTTTTTGGGTGATAGTCCTTAGTTTCAAGTTTTGTCAAAATCAGCTGAGCGGTTACCGAGATATGAGGGGTCAAAATCTGGCTCATTGCATTACTTTCGCCATGCAGGCGTGATTAGGCATGATGACATATACAAATTCACCAGAGCCTACAGGCTGTTAAAATTTCGAGTTTAAAAAATTTTAGATGGTGGAAAAATATGAAAAAATGAAAAAAATGAATAATCACCTTTTCTATGCATACATAATGACAAATGTGGTTAAGATGCACAGTGGAAATAAAAATATAATATACATGATGTCATATCAACCAAGTTTTAACTTCTGCTTTAAATTTTGTGAAAATGTATAAAAAGTACTAAATTAGCAATAAAAAAGCAAATATAAATCTAAAAAACTACAGTTTTCCATAATGTTAACAGCAGTGGATGAAAAACTGCAAAAATCATACAAAAGGTGATGGTACTCACATTCCACTTGTAGTGTTGATCTGTTGCTGTTAACATTATGGATAAACTGTTGTTTTTAAACAATTTTATTTGGATTTATAAAGCATGTACAGTTGTGTTTGTGGCTGTGACATGGTGAAGTGACTGGTGAGGCGTGTGTGCAGGTGAATGATGGTGATAGTGTAAGTCACAAGTGTTCGCTGTTGTTCACCACGGCTGGACTGTTCCAAGTCGTGTTGCAGTGTCGATCGACGGTTCCTCCACGTCACTGGACACACGTCCTCACAATGCTGCTACACTGACAAGTTTCACGCAGACAGTGTTCACAATTGTACTTTACTTATTGCATGTGACTGCAGTGGGTGTACATGTTTCAGTTTTGTCCATATTTTATCCACAAATTGTATCACAGAAGCTACTTTTGTCAGTTAAGACTTGACAGCTTGATAGTCGATATTTTCGTTAGGTGCCAGTTTTGGTGTTATATGCTGTTGTAGTAGTTCTGCCTGTCTGTCCATCACACTTGTGAGCCGAGTCAGCTGTCATCAAATTTTTTGCCCCATTGTGATATTACTGCATCACATTGACATTTTGGGCCATATGATGGTGGGTAATGTCACCTTTTTATTATTTTAGCAGTTTTTGTTCCATCGCCATTAACATCGTGGATAAACTGTTGTTTTGATATCTATCTATCAAGTAGTGCAGTGCTATTATTGCCGGTGATCATGAGTGACTTAGAAGGTCACTTTGAGTTATTTTAAATCTCTCCAACTCTATATGCCAGAAAATGGTAGCTTCTGTTCATAGGGCCCGCCAGTAAATAAAGAATATTTATCCCAGATCCAGTTTTACTCGATATTTAGTGAACTTCCGGTGACAAGCAATACGGTTGTAATCATAACAGTTTGCATGAAAGTTGCAAATTCTACAGGTTTCCCGCAGATAAAAAGACAAAGTGGGCTGAGTTATCGAGGTACTATTTATGCATGTTGTTTTGTAAGGTAATTTTTGATTATCGAAGACTAACCGTAACATGATAGGAAACATTGTGCATTGACGCCTGTACTAAGTTTACCATATTTCACCAGAAACAGAAATAACAGAGATATTCTTATATAACTGACGCGCCCTATTAGATGCACTTATAAACAAAACAATGTAAAAATGTGGCACTGAACTCCGTTTCTGTAGCCCTCAGCCATACATCAGCTCATGTTGTGAGACCACGGATACAGGGCTAGTGCATCATGTGATGTGTCTGTTTATATCCCAGCTTTTGCTGGTACCAAGTTATACTGCTTGATAACAGAAGCACATGGGTATGAGCAACTTGCACAAAGTTGTCACTCGACAGCACAGCGGCCAGGGCTCGAACCCGTGAGACCATTGCGTCACTAGTCTGATGCCTTAGCCACTAGACTATTGAGTCATCCCAACAAAGGGAAAATCATATGTTAATAGCTGATGCATGGGTAGGGTGACCAGTGGCATCTGTTTTATGTGTTTTGATTAAGTACTGTTGCTGTATTTTGACAGTTTAAATTGAATGTAACAAACTCGTACATTACATCTAAAAAATTCTTTGCTACATGTTGATGGGTCGTAGTCACTGAAGGGAAGGATAAGATGCCTATTTTGTCACAGAATTTTGTCATTAATGGTCAAAGAATATCACCTTGAATATCACCTTTGTTAGTCAGGATAAGTCGGGAATTTCATTGGTAAAGATGATTGAGAGTTCCTGTCATGATGTTGTGGTTACCGGTCAGCCAAGTTGTAACACCAGGCAGAGCTAGCTGTTCTCAGTGAGTACTTGCCTTCAGCCAGAGCAGGCAGCTACAGATTGTGTAAGTTAGTCACAGTTGTGGTATTGTGTCCTTGTATGAAAGTTCATGCAAAGGTGGTTAATTGTTATCATATGTGGGGCAATGTTGTTATAATGTTATATTTTTGCAGTGCATGTTCAGTACAGAATTTGATCTGCACATGTATAGAAATGCAATCACTTCAGGCATGCATGTGTGCACATTAATTACACATCGTTTGTATTTGACATTTCTGTTGTTGGCTTTCAAGCTATTTGTTATTATAAAATTAACACTCGTGTCCATTTCTCTTTGTTGTAAAAGTCACCACTTTAAAACAGCAAATATCACAATTTAGCAGAAAATTCAATGGACAGAAGAACACATGTCACGTGTCATGTCAGTCGGTGGCCTGTCATAAATGTAAAATATAGCTTCTGTGCTTAGAATTTGTGGATAAAATGTTGATATTTTCTGTTTTAAAGTGGTGGCTTTTAATAACAGGAACTGAAGTCAGTATTGTTCTTATAATGTTTGCAGTTTTATTATGTTAATGTAATAATGACTTTCACTGTCTTGCATCATCTTGCCGAACTTCATGGCGATCGATCAAGCTGTTACCAAGTTATGGCATTAATGACGGTTTTTAGCGCGAGATGTAATATATACATCTCGCGCATATGCTACAATGTCAGTGTCCGTCTGTCTGTCCGTCTGTCTGTGACGTAAGTGCATTGGCGCATTATAGCTAATTTAGGTTTCAAATTCCGATCCCAATTTACCGCGCAACGGCGCATTGCAGTCGCGGTGCATGCGGGCACGAGGGAAGGGATCATCGCCAGGAAGAGTGGATGGATCATCTCGTGCTATGCTAGCCACTGCTAGGCCCTCTTGTTCAAAATGGCAAAACCACTGTTATTTCAGAAATGTCTACCAGTCAGGTTGTGGGTCGTTGGCAAAGTCTTGGTCCTCACATTCAACACAGCTGTCTTCAGTTTGCTCGGCATAGTCGTCTAAAAAAGTGAACGCCGTGCCTATGATCTCGAGTATTTCGCCGCTGGGCAGAATTATCGACCGGCGTGTCAGTGATGATTTCGGTCGTTGAGTTGTGTGGCGACTAGCTGTGCTGCAATGATTGGTCGTGCTGCCATGATGGTCTGTTGGCGGCAGTGTGTCGTCCCCTGTCTGCTGGACGTCGCCGCCGCTGCTGCCCGCCGCCGCCGCCGGTGTTTCGTCAGACCACACAGTGTCCGTGTCGTCAATGTCGTCGAGGAATGAGAAGTTCTCTCCGACGTACTGCTCGAGTGCCAGGTAGCTCTGTCTCGACGCGGCCGACACTTGTGAGTGCTTTGCTGAAGTTAGCGCGTCACGTCGTAGTAGTAGTGCTGGATCAGTCGGACTGCGCCGAGTTGCTGGCGCCGGTGGCTGCTGTACGTGTATGTCTTGTGGATAGAGTGAAGTTGGTCGCCTCGTCTGCACTGCCTTCATGTCTTGACTTGCTGATTGCGTGTCGGCTGAGCCGCTTTGTTCGCCGGCATTCGCTGCTGCAGGCAGAGTCGTCGAAATTGGATTACTGTTGCTGCGTTTGACCACCACGTGCTTTACGTGCGGCGATGACTCGTGGCTGCTAGTGGATGGCGTGTCGCCACGGTGCAGGCTTGCATCAGTGCAGACTGGCCAAGTGCTCGTGTCATCCGCCGCAGTCGACGCATCTGATGCAAGTTCATTCATCTTTCCGTCTGTATTGACATCAACGGTATCCATGTGTGTTTCGTATGGCCGAGTTTCGCCTTCTAGTATCATTCCTGCTACCCTCTGCAGTACTATTTTCTGTTTGGCCCTCTTGATAGCGTCCTTGACGTCATCGGTGGAACACGGGCCGACGTCGGAGACGAGGCTGCCGGCTGACGCCCATCGACTGATGGACGCGGCGCTGTTTGTCAGAGATGAACCAACGTCGACATGCATCTGATGGCTGCCGGCGCCACTGAGTCGTGATAAGAGCAGGCTGCGTGTGTTGGCCAGTGATAGTGATGGATCAGACGCACTGTTGCTGAGGTTGCAAGGCACATCACGCGGCCAGCAGTGATGCTCATCAGTGCGACACTGGCGCTGTGCTGGCACTGACTGGCTCGCCACATCACCAGGCGTCTTCTCGCAGGCGACGGCTCGTGCCGCCACTACAACCGCTAGTTTCGGTTTGGGGCGTGTTTTAGGCGGCTGTTTCTTGTGCGTCACTGCGTCAGATCGCGGCTGCTGCTTGGACGCGTCAGCGTGCTTGCTACCGCTACTGCTTCGCTTCTCAGTTGTTTCCAGATAATTGATGGCTTCGAAATGTTGGCGTATGGCCGACACCGTTAACTGGCTGGTGGTCATACTGCTCGAGCTGGGATCTTCCTGTGACAGTGACACACATTCACCTATTACTCCACTGGCTACTAGCTCAAAAAGGATTTCCGGCAGTTTTAGCTGTAACTTGAGCAACGCATTATCTCTTTTAAACAGTTTTTACACAAATTAACATTTGTGTCAACTACCGAACCTAGAAAGTAGGCAATCAAAAGGTGCTAGGCCCTATAGATTTTCGTAATTTGGGATACCCATTTCGTCTAGCTAATGTTTCTGCACTACCTTACGAAACTGTAAAACACGTTAAATACACATGTACATCTTAAATTGTTACTACGTAACATTACATGTGTTGTTTTTTTACCAAATACCAACAGATAGCCTACACAAACATTAGGCCTACAACTTACAAGTATATGAGCGGACGCCAATGGACCCGCACTCGGCGTACAGCGCATTTAAATGCGTATTTAACAGCAAGAAACATACAGCGTATCAGATATACAAATGCGTAACGTCGTTCTGAATCACATTAGTTCTGTTGGCTGATGTAACTCACTTGCAGGGCTGTATTTGTCGGAGGGGGGGGGGTCAGAGGGGTTGAACCCCCCTGCACACAACAGCTGACCCCCCTGGATACAGTTAAAATGGTTG
>Ga0209782_1000209_pt1 | contig 23227 bp, 19 predicted proteins | sample WorMetmaBAHAMAS1_FD_187390 | JGI IMG/M metagenome (GOLD analysis project Ga0209782, IMG submission 187390) | Marine gutless worms symbiont microbial communities from Max Planck institute for Marine Microbiology, Germany - Inanidrilus... | ecosystem: Host-associated > Annelida > Digestive system...
GCCGGAAAGCCTGCGAAAGTAGCGATCACCGCTGTCATGCGCAAGCTTCTGATCCTCGCAAACGCCCTGATCCGCGATGACCGAAAATGGTCTGAAATCAACCCTTGAACAAGACGGATACTTCTGATCGACGAGGGAAACCAGCGCGATGGGCGTCGAAAACAGATGCGCGGCCAAACGGGTCAACCGGTCGAACGACTCCTCAAACTCCGTGTCGAGGATGCCGTAACGCACCAAAGCAGCGAGGCGTTCGGCTTCGTTCGGCGGCAGTTCCATCGGCGCGTTCGCTGCGAAACGATGTCGGGGAGGCGCACTATGCTACGGACATTGGAGGGAGAAACCCCGCGACGCAGCGCCGCTTGCTATCCCGTGAGTTGCAGGGCCGCTGAGGAATCGGCGGGAGCCGGCGCGTGCCACTCGTGCGTGCGCGCGAGCCGGACGAAGGCGTCGACCGCCCGGGAGAATCGGCGTCCCCGGACGGTGACCAGACTGATCTCTCGAAACACTTCCGGTTCGACGACAACACGCGTCTTGACGCCCGGAAACAGCGGCATGTGCTCAGGCATGAGGGCGCAGCCGAGGCCGGCGAGGATCATCGCCTGGATCCAGTCCTCGCGTTCGCTCTGATAGCGGACGTTCAGGTCGCACGACCATTCACCGATGCAGTGTTGGAAATGATCGAGATATTCGCAGTTCTGCCGCTGCAGATAGTTCTCGCCTTCCATCTCGCCCACCGGCACAGCCGCTAGGTTCTCGAAACGGTGTCCCGGCGGAAACCCGACGACATACCGTTCCCGATACAGCGACTCGGCGCTTAGCCGATCGGGGTATTCGGGCATCCCAACGAGAGCGACATCGAACTCACCGTCCAAGAGATGCTCGATCAACAGCGATCCACGTTCTTCGGCAAGCCTGAGTTCCAGGTTTGGGAACCGCACGTTCAGTTTCTCGATCAGGCCGATCAGCCGCGATGGGCCGATCGTGCACATCACCCCGAGGCTCAGATGCGCCTTCTCCAGATTCTTAAAGCTTTCGGCCTCGGCCTTGACGTTCTCGGCCGTCGAAAAAAGCTGTTCGAGGTGGGGTTTGACCAGCCGCCCGAGGTCGGTCAGGTGGGTCCGGCTGCGCTCACGGTGAAACAGCGGCCCGCCCAGCTCCTGTTCCAGCTTCTGGATTGCGCGCGTCAGCGAAGGCTGGGCGACGTTGCACTGCTCCGCCGCGCGCGTGAAATTCAACGTCTCGGAGACCGCCAGGAAATAGCGGATCTGGTGCATTTCCATCGCCGAAGACCTCCCGTTGGCACGGTTCGATACCACCATAGCCAAGGGCTATCGAATTGAAAGCCCATCGGCATTTCATATTGCGCGACCGGCATGCGATCTCAATGGCAACGGTTCAATGCCAATGGGAGTGAACACAATGAGCATGCCCCGAACAGCAAGCACACGGCTCCGCAGCGGTCTCTTCGCCGCCACCGCGGTCGCGGGTCTTCTCGCGGCCGGCGGTGCACACAGCGCGTCCAGCGGTGACGCCACAGTGATCGAACTCAGCCAGACCGGGTGCCAGTTCGTCGAATCCGAAAACGGTGTCGATCACGGCTATGCGCCGAAGTCGGCCGACGACTGCAAGACCATCAACGGCGACAGCGGCTCCGAGCGCCTCGATACGGCCAAGGTCTTGAAACTGAAGCCTGGCAAGTACGTGTTCCGGGTCACCAACAAGAACGTCCCCTATGAGCTCGGTTTCTGGTTGCGCGGTGAGGGACTTCTGGGGCCGGCGACGCTGCCGAGCGTGTCCGGAGGCGGATTGATCGCGGGGGCGACTAAGGACTACGCCATCACTCTCGAGCCCGGCGAGTACTTGTACTCGTGCCCGCTCAACCCGACCCCCGACTACCGCCTGGTTGTAGACGGCTGAACCAAGGGAATCCTGGCGATGAATGACATCCCGAAACCCGACCTTTGTGTCATCGGCGCCGGTTCCGGCGGACTGAGCGTCGCCGCCGGCGCCGCCCAGATGGGCGCCAGCGTCGTCCTGATCGAAAAGGGCAAGATGGGGGGCGACTGTCTCAACTACGGCTGCGTTCCGTCGAAGGCCCTCATCGCCGCCGCCCACGCTGCCCACAGCGCCCGAAGTGGCGCCGTCTTCGGCGTCAACGGCCATGAGCCGGAGGTGCGGTTCCGCGAGGTGCATCGGCATGTTCATGGCGTGATTGCAACGATCGCGCCTCACGACTCGGTTGAGCGGTTCGAGGGCCTCGGCGTCCACGTTATCCAGGGCGCGGCGCGGTTCACCGGTCCTCGCGAAATTGTCGCCGGCGGGCAAACGATCCGCGCCCGCCGGTTCGTCATCGCCACCGGCAGCTCGCCGGCGGAACCGGACATTCCCGGCCTTGCCAAGGTCCCGTATCTGACCAACGAGACCATCTTCGACCTGACCGATCTGCCGGACCACCTGATCGTCATCGGGGGTGGCCCGATCGGTTGCGAGATGGCCCAGGCGCACCGCCGCCTCGGCGCGAAGGTCACGCTTCTGCAAAGCCGCAAGATCATGCCCAAGGACGACGTGGATGCCGTCGACGTGGTCCGCAACCGGTTGCGACGCGAGGGCATCGCTCTCTTCGAGGATGCCATGATCAAGGCCGCCGGACCGGAGATGAACGGCGTCGCACTGCTGGTCGATCACGACGGCCGGGAGGAGCGCATCACCGGAACGCACCTGCTGGTATCGGCCGGCCGGGTGGCCAACGTCGGCAGTCTCGACCTGGAAGCCGCGGGGATCGCCTACACGCCCAAGGGCATCACGGTAGACGACCGCCTGCGGACGACAAACAAGCGGGTGTTCGCCATCGGCGATGTCGCCGGCGGATATCAGTTTACCCACATGACCGCCTATCACGCCGGCATCGTCATCCGCAACGCGCTGTTCCACATGCCGGCCAAGGTCAAGACCCATGCCGTTCCGTGGGTGACCTATACCGATCCGGAACTCGCCCACGTCGGCCTCACCGAAGTCGAGGCCCGCGAGCGGCACCGTGACGTCCGGGTGGTGAAATGGCACTTCGACGAGAATGACCGCGCCCAGGCCGAACGTGAGACCGAGGGCCTGGTGAAGGTCTTGGTCGGACCGAAAGGGCGCATCCTCGGCGCGACCATCGTCGGTCCCCGGGCCGGCGAAATGATCACGACCTGGATTCTGGCCATCAACGAAGGACTGAAGATCGGCAGCATCGCCAACCTGATCGTCCCCTATCCGACGCTCAACGAGGTCTCCAAGCGGGCCGCCGGGTCCTACTACACCGATGCCCTGTTCAGCCCGCGCACGCGCAAGGTCGTGGCCGCGCTGCAGCGGCTGCCATGAACCCCGTCAGAGAGGAAAGATCCATGAACACCATCGACTCGAAGACCCAGCCGCTTGCGGACCAACCGGTGGGGTCGGCGGCGGAGTCAAAACCGAGCGGCGGAGTCTCGCTCAAGCGGATCGCGCCGCTCGCCGTTCTCGCCATTGGGTTCGGTCTGTTCTTCGCCTTTGATCTCGACCGCTTCGTGACGTTCCAGGCGTTGCACGACAACCGCATGGCGCTGATGGACTTCGTCGATCAGCGCGGCGTTCTGGCCATCGCCCTGTTCGTCCTCGTCTACGCGGCATCGACAGCCTTGTCGCTGCCGGGCGGCGCCGTTCTGACCATCACCGGCGGCTTCCTGTTCGGCTCGTGGCTTGGAACCCTTTACGTGGTGGTCGGCGCCACCGCAGGTGCTGTCGCCGTTTTTCTCATCGCCAAGACGTCGCTGGGTGATGCGCTTCGTGCCAAAGCGGGGCCGTCGCTCAAGAAGATGGAGGCCGGCTTTCAGGAGAACGCGCTGAGCTACTTGCTGGTGCTGCGCCTGATCCCGCTGTTCCCGTTCTTCCTCGTCAACATCGTGCCGGCGTTCCTCGGCGTCCCCCTGCGCGTGTATGCCCTGGCGACGTTCGTCGGCATCATCCCTGGCGCCTTCGTCTTCGCCTCCGTGGGATCGGGCATCGGCAGCGTGTTCGACAGGATGGAAGGACCGTTCGACCCGGCGGCGGCGCTGACGCCCGAAGTCATCACCGCGCTCGTCGGCCTTTCGGTGCTGTCCCTGTTGCCCGTCGCCTACAAGAAGATCAAGGCCCGCCGCCAGACCACCAAAGCGCGGGACTAGTGCCGCCCTGCCGCAGGCCCCCGCGATTGCCGGGCAGGCAGTCTTTTCCCGCGATGCCGGTGCAGCCCCCATGGTGCTCCCCATCCATGGGGGCTATTTTTCTAGTTCCCGAGCAGATCTCCGAGCGCGTCCCACACCTGCTGTTCGCTCACCGCGGCGACGCAGGGAAACGAATCGGTCTTCTTCTCGCGCAAGTGACAACGCCAGAAGCAGTGGTAGCAGTCCATGGGGTGGTGCACGAACCGCGCCGTCGCAGGCGCAACCCCCTCGGGATAGGGGACGAAACAGCCGAAATGGCCGCCGCCGCCGATCACCACGGTCGGCGTACCGAGAGCAATGGCGAGATGCGCGGGTCCCGTGTCATTGGTCACCACGCCAGCGGCGTTTTTCATCACATCCATCAGTTCGGGAACGCTGGTCCGCCCGGTGAGATCGATCACGCCGGATCGCTCGCTCAGCGGCCCAAACACCGCCGGGTCGGGAGCCTCTCCCGGTGCGCCGACGAACACCCCCCGGTAGTCCTCGTCCAACAGCTTCTCCGTGATCGCGGCGTAGCGTCCCAGCGGCCAGCGTCGGCCGTACTCGTTGCTGCCCGGGTTGAGCACAACGTACGCCGCGCCTGGCCCGGCCGGCGACGGACGTTTGGGCCAGTCGATGCGTGGCGGCGACGGGGCGATACCGCGTCCGGTCAGCGCCGATACGAAGTGCGCGTGGCGAACTACCTCGTGGGTGGGATAGAGCCCGGTATCGACGATCGTCTCCGCCTGGCTCAGGTACCAGACATATTCGGCACGCGTCGGTTCGCTGACGTAGGGTACCGACATCACCGTCCTTGGCGCCCCCGACACCCACACCAAACTGTCGGCCATCATCGCCCGGCGGAAGTACTGGTCGCACACGGCCACCGCCGGGGCCAGGCGGCGCACCATGATCGAGACCCTCAGGCGGTAAAGGAGCCGCTTGGCATAGCGGTGCTCGTTGATGGCGATCACCCGGTAGCCGTCGAACACGTGATCGGCGATGGGTCCCCAGCTGTCGCAGCCGAGCACGGTGATATCGTCGTGCCCGACCCCCAATGCCTCGGCATAGTGGACGAGGGAGCCGCGGAACAGCACCATGTCGCCGATGCCGTCCATGCGCACGACGAGAACGCCATGCCGCCTGCGCCGCGCCAGTGGCCAGTGGCGGGCGAGAAGATCGAACACGCGGAACAGCCACCACCGCCGGCGCATGCCGGCCGGCATCAACCGCCAGAACCGCGTTGCCGTGAACTCCGCGCGATCGTCCGGCCGATGTCCGGCCTGGGTCAAGGACGTGGGCGTCACCCGAGTTTAGCGGCGGCGAGTTCGGCGAGCGGCACCTCGGGACGGGCGCCAACATGGCCGATGACCTCGGCCGAGGCGATGCCGCCGAGCCGCGCACACGTGCCGAGATCGTGGTTGCGAGTGAGGCCGTAGAGAAACCCGGCTGCATAGGCGTCGCCGGCGCCGGTGGTATCGACCACCGCATCGACCGGCTCCGCGTCGACGACATGGACCTCGTCGGCGGAAATGACGACCGAACCCTTTTCGGAGCGGGTCAGTGCCGCCACCCAGCAATGACCACGCACGTGCTGCAAGGTGTCGTCGAAGGCATGCACCTGGTAGAGCGAGACGATTTCGTCTTCGTTGGCGAACAGGATGTCGACGTGATGCTCGACGAGATCCAGGAAGTCCGCGCGGTGGCGGTCGACGCAGAAGGGGTCGGACAGCGACAGCGCCACCAACCGCCCAGCATCGTGGGCCGTCACCGCCGCCTTGCGGAAGGCTTCCTTGGCCAGCGGCCGGTCCCAGAGATAGCCCTCAAAGTAGGTAATCCGCGCCGACATAATCAGATCGCGGTCGATGTCGGCGGGTGACAGTTCGGCGGCGGCTCCGAGATAGGTCTGCATGGTCCGTTGGGCATCGGGTGTCACCAGTACCAGGCAGCGTGCCGTCGACGGCCCTGTCGTAGCGGGCGGTGTCGCGAAGGTGATTCCAAGCGCCCGGATGTCGTGGCCGAAGATGGTGCCGAGCTGGTCGTCGCGCACCTTGCCGACGAAACCGCCGGTGCCACCGAGAGAGGCGAGCGCGGCGATCGTGTTTGCCGCCGAACCACCCGAGGCTTCGATGGCGGGCCCCATTGCGGAATACAAGCGTTCCGCAGTGGCCTCGTCGATCAGCGTCATCGTTCCCTTCGACAGGCCGTGCGCGTCTATGAACGCATCGTCGGCGTGGGCCAGCACGTCGACGATGGCATTGCCAATGCCGACGACATTAACGGCGCTGTTGCTCAAGGTCGAATCCTTTCTCTGCCGCGCGGCGAGTATAGCGGCGGCGTCCGACGCGGCAAGCGGCCGGCCGTGTTGATCCGGCGGAAATCGGCGCACGTATCAGGGGGTGTTGCCTACGACGCTGGAGAAAGTACGTGACCAAGAACAGCGACCGCCGCCCTTTTGGCTCCGTTCAAACCGTGACCGCATTGACACGGTCTTGGATCGCAAAACCGTTGGTCCGGTGGTACCGGCGCAACGCCTTGTACCAAGAGATGATGTCGCTGGACGATCGCACCCTCGCCGATATCGGCATGTCCCGCTTCGACGTGCCGTACTTCGTTCAGCACACTGACATCGACGGCGGTCCGGTCAAGAACCGCGTGTTGAATGAAGATACCTCGGTCCGACTGAACGTGTCTGTATCGCGTTTGCCCGCGTAGGTCGCGGCAGCCGTACGCCCTCCCACAGTCCGCGTTTCTCGCATCGCGTCGATCTGAAGACAATCGGCCGCAGCCCGTCTTAGCCTCACGGTTTCCCGACTCCAGCCCAGCCGACACGGCACATCTCGCGGGTTTGCAACGCTGTGATGTGTTTGTTGCATGGCTGGGCTGCCGCATTTCCGTTGGTCCTCGTGCTGCAATGCACACTATAATCGCTGTATTATTGTGCAATGCAACAAAGCTTTCGCGCGGCGTTTGCCGGCGCCGGTTTCGGACGCCCAAACCGCAGGCAACGGGGAGCATCCCACGATGTCTGGTACCAGAATCATGAACCGTTACAACGTCATCCTTGGCGCGGTGCTCATCCAATTGAGCCTCGGCGCCATTTATGCGTGGTCAGTTTTCACGCCCGCCCTCAAGGCGGCCGGGTGGTCGAAGCTCGACACTCAGGTCGTTTTCGCCGTCGGACTGGTGACTTTGGCCGTGGTCATGGTTTTCGCCGGCCGGGCCCTCTCGACCTGCGGGACCGCGCGCCCTCGCGATCGCCGGAGGCGTGATCCTGGGAAGCGGATACGCCTTGACGGGCCTCTTAGGGGCGACCGAGTTCTGGATTGTCCTGATCGGTGTCGGCGTTGTCGGTGGCGCTGGAATAGGCCTCGGATACGTGGTGCCGATCGCCGTCGGAATGCGCTGGTTTCCGGACAAGAAGGGCCTGATCGCCGGCCTCGCGGTGGCGGGGTTCGGCTTCGGCGCCATGGGTTGGGTGAAGATCGCAGGAACGTGGGGCGGACTGATCGCCGGTGTCGGACTGGCCAATACCTTCATCGTCTATGGCGCAGCCTTCGCAGTCTTGATCCTCGTCGGCAGTCTCTGGATGCGTATGCCGCCCGAGGGATGGAGTCCCGCCGGTTACGTTGCGCCCGCTGCCGCGGCGGGCCGGGGCGGTCAGGAATTCACCGTGCGCGAGATGCTGCGGACGCCGCAATTCTACTTGGTGTTCCTCACCTTCGCCGCCAGCGCAGGCGCCGGGCTGATGTCCATCGGCCTGATGAAGCTCTACCCCATGGAGGCCCTGCAGGCGTCCGGCTATGGCGTGGTCGAGGCGAGCGCCATCGCCGGTACCGCCATGGCAGTGTTCTTCAGCCTCGCCAACGGGCTCGGGCGGATCGCTTGGGGAACGCTCAGCGACCGCATCGGACGCAAGAACGCGGTCATGGCAATGACGATCTCGCAGTCCGTGTTCCTGTTCGCGTTCACGAGCATGGCCGGGTCCGAGTATCTGCTCTACATCGGCGCAGCATTGATCGGCTTCAATTTCGGCGGCAATTTCGCCCTGTTCCCGACCCTCACCGCTGATATCTTCGGCAACGCCCGAGTCGGCGAGAACTATCCGATGGTTTTCCTGTCTTATGGCGTCGGCGGGATCGCCGGACCGGTGCTGGGCGGGATGCTCGGCGACATGGGCAATTTCCCGCTGGCCTTCGCCATCTGCGCTGCCGCGTGCATCGCCGGGGCCCTGTGCACGATGATGGTAACAACCCCCCGACCACGAGGAAGCGACACATCCGGCGAGCGTCCACGGGTTCGTTCACCAAATGCATCTGGACCACGCCGAGAACGTGGTCGAGTTTGCGCTGCATCCGGACCGCTACCGTCGCGTCTCCAACCGGCCTCCGGACAGGGACGACGAGAGCCGGGCGGCATAGGCCCCGCAGGAGTTCGGGCCGGGCCAAACGCAGTTCAAGGGAAGGAAGGGCCCGCCCACCTTTGCTGTAGACCTCATCGTACCCTTTATGTTCTTTTTTCGGCGAATCGGTACGGAAAAACCACCACTTCGATCCCGATTCGTTCTCGTTTGATCGGACAGGGAGCGGGCTCGGGGATGGGTGAATCGCCGATGACGATCTTTGTTGGCATCGCGGCATCACCGAGTGGTTGAACGCTGGTTTTTCAACAGGTTGCTAACCCCGACCAACGCTGTCGCCCCGTACCGCCATCGGTTCCGGCCCGCCGCCGCGTCCCACGTGTTCAGATTGGGCAGCGAACGATTTCATTTTGCAACATCTACGATTCGCTTACAGTGCAGGACACGGCGTGAACCTCGAAAGGCGACCGGGGACATGAATCGGCGTCAGCGCGAAATCCTCGATCTCGTCCGCCAACGCGGGTTCGTCGCCATCGACCAGTTGGCGACGCTGTTCGACGTCACCACCCAGACCGTCCGCCGCGACATCAACGAGTTGTGCGACCGCGCCCTCCTCGTCCGCTTTCATGGCGGCGCCGGATTGCCGTCGAGCGTCGAAAATGTCGCCTACGACGAGCGGCGCGAGATGTCGCCGGTCGAGAAGAACGCAATCGCGGTCGAGGTCGCGCGCCACATCCCCAACGACGCCTCGCTGTTCATCAACATCGGCACCACGACCGAAGCCGTCGCCGCCGCGCTCGAACATCACAGCAGGCTCCGGATCATCACCAACAATCTCAACGTCGCCAATATCTTGGGCGGAAATCCCCGATTGGAGGTGATCGTCGCCGGCGGTGTCGTGCGGCCGCGCGACAAGGCGATCGTCGGCGAGGCCACGCTCGACTTCATCAACCAGTTCCGGGTCGACATCGCGGTGATCGGCATTTCCGGCATCGACACCGACGGCACGCTTCTGGATTTCGACTACCGCGAGGTGCGGGTGGCGCAGGCCATCATCCGGAATTCCAACTCCGTCTACCTGGCAACCGATCACACCAAGTTCGGCCGCAGCGCCATGGTCAGACTCGGCCACCTGCGCGACGTGGACATGTTGTTCACGGATCGCGTGCCGACGCCCGAGATGCGTCGGCTCCTGCGCGATGCCGAGGTCGTGGTGCGGACCCCCGGCGCCGCCGACGAGACCAGCTGACCCTCAAGGAATGTTCATAAACGAAAATTCTCCATTGATTTCCTGCTCGAAAACGAACATCCTTAATCAGCGTGTGGATTTGCCTCGGATCCGACCGCGACCCGACTGGAGACCTTTGCCCCGCAACGACGGACGGGAATGGCGGGGGAGCGATTCGTCGATCTCGGCATTGCCCACCACGCGACAGGTTCAGAGGACGCGATGACCTACGATGTGGCCATCGTCGGCAGCGGCGTCATCGGTTGCGCCATCGCCCGCGAACTCAGCCGCTACCGGATTCGCCAGGTTCTGGTCGAGTCCGAATGCGAGGTCGGTTTCGGCACCAGCAAGTCGAACAGCGGCATCATCCACGCCGGCCACCACAGCAGCGCCGATACCCTCAAGGGCCCGCTCGAATGGGCCGGAAATCAGCTCTGGGACACGCTCGCCAGCGAGCTGGATTTCGGCTTTCGCCGCATCGGCGAGCTGATGGTCGCCTGGACCGACGACGACGTAGCGATCCTCGAGAAATACCGCCAGCGCGGCGTCGACCGCGGCGTCCCCGGGCTGGAGATCTGGCCCGTGGACCGCGTGCTCGCCGAGGAGCCCGCCGTTAGCTCGGACGTCGTCGCCGCCCTGCACGCGCCGACGGCCGGCGTGGTCAATCCCTACGAGGCCTGCTTCTCGCTGATCGACAATGCCCGGCATAACGGTCTCGAACTTCGGGTCGACACGAAGGTAACCGGGATCGAAGACGGCGACGATGGCTTGCGTCTGCAGACATCGAACGGCCCGATCGAGGCGAGATTCGTGATCAACGCCGCGGGTCTGTTCGCCGATCGCATCGCCGCGATGGCCGGTGCCAACGCGTTCGCGATCCACCCCAGGAAGGGCGAGGAGTACCTGCTCGACAAGCGGCTGCGCGGGCTGGTGAACCGCATCATCTTCCCCTGCCCCACGCCGACCTCGAAGGGCGTGCTGGTGATCCCGACCTTCGACGGCACGCTGATGGTTGGGCCGACCGCCAACCCGATCGACGACAAGCACGACCTGACGACCACCACCGAGGGCGGCGACAGCATCTTCGACCAGGTGCAACGCACCGTGCCGGGCATCAGCGCCAGGGACTGCATCGCCGAGTTCGCCGGGCTGCGCGCGGTCGCCGACGGCGAGGACTTCATCATCGGCCCGACGGCGCGGAAGGGCTTCATCAATGTCGCCGGCATCCAGTCGCCGGGATTGACGGCGGCGCCCGCCATCGCCGAGAGGGTGGTGGGCATCCTCGCCGACGAGGGCCTGGCCCTCGACTTCGACGACGACTTCCAGCCGCGCTCGCCGAAACGCGTCGTCGTCGCCAACCTGGACACCGACGCGCAGATCGAGCTCGCCGCCGCCAACCCCGGGTACGGCCACATCTGCTGCCGGTGCGAGATGGTCATCGAGGGCGAGGTCGTCGACGCCATCCATGCCGGCGCCGAAACCCTGGATGGCATCAAGTTCCGCACCCGCGCCGGCATGGGGCGGTGTCAGGGCGGGTTCTGCACCTGGCGGTGCATGGAATTCTTGTCGCGGGAACGGAACGTCCCCATTCACACGATCACCAAACGCGGCGGCGGCTCGTGGGTGGTGTGCCGGCGTGACAAGGCAGAGGCCCAATGATCACCGGCCAGCCCCGCCATCTGAAGGAAACCTACGATGTCGTCGTGGTTGGCGGCGGCCCGGCCGGCATGGCTGCCGCGACGACGGCGCGCGACAACGGCGCCGAAAGCATCCTGATGGTCGACCGCGAACCGACCGCCGGCGGCATCCTCTGGCAGTGCATCCACAACGGCTTCGGGCTGCATCGCTTCAAAGAGGAGCTGACCGGCCCGGAGTACGCCCAGAGGTCCCTGGAGCAGGTTCTGGAGCACGACGTCGACGTCATCACCGACACCTACGTCTGCGAGGCGGACGCCAACCGGCGGATCAAGCTGATGTCCGGCCAGTTCGGCATCCGTGTCGTCGAGGCGCGCTCGATGGTGCTGGGCATGGGCGCACGCGAGCGCACCCGCGGCGCCATCCGCATTCCGGGCACCCGGCCGTCGGGCGTGATGACCGCGGGTCTCGCCCAGAAGTTCGTCAACATGTCGGACTACCTGCCCGGCCGTCGCGTCGTCATCCTAGGCTCGGGCGACATCGGGCTGATCATGGCGCGCCGGCTGGTGCTCGAAGGCGTCGAGGTGATCGGCGTGTTCGAGATCATGCCGCACGTCAACGGGCTCAGCCGCAACGTCGTGCAATGCCTGCACGATTTCGATATCCCGCTTCATCTGTCGACGACGGTGGTCGAGATCCACGGGCGCGAGCGCCTGAACAAGGTGACCGTCGCGCCAGTCAGCGATGGTTTGGTGCCGGACATGTCGAAGAGCTGGGATATCCCCTGCGATACGCTGCTGCTGTCCATCGGCCTGATCCCGGAGAACGAGCTGTCGCGCCGCCTCAACCTGCGGCTCGATCCGGTCACCACCGGACCGGTCGTCACCAGCGACATGGAGACCTCGGCGAACGGCGTGTTCGCCTGCGGCAACGTCGTCCACATCCACGATCTGGTGGATTTCGTCAGCGAGGAAGCCGACGTGGCGGGACGGAGCGCCGCCGCCTTCGTCACCGGCGAGCCCCTCCCCGCCGACAACATCCGCCTGGTTCCCGGCGACAATGTCGCCTATTGCGCCCCGCATACGGTCTCATCTCATCGCGAGCAGACCGTCTATCTCCGGGTCAAGCGATCCGTCGGCAAGTGCTCGATCAAGTTCGACGAGCAGTACAGCCGCAAGCTCCTCTACGCGGTCCCGGCCGAGATGGTGACGGTGAAACTGAAGCCGAAGGCCCTGCAGGACTTCCATGGCGACACGCTGCGCGTCGACGTCGTGGAGAGGTGACAGCGATGACCGAAGCGATGACCGAACCAATTACCGAATACCTGTGTATCGGCTGCCCGCTGGGTTGCCGCCTGGAGGTCGAGGAATCGGCCGACGACAGCGAACTCGAAGTGCGCGGGTTCACCTGCAAGAAGGGCAAGGAGTACGGGCGCCAGGAGCACACCGACCCGCGGCGCACGGTGACCACGACAGTGCGCCTCGCCGGCGCCGGCCTGGTCAGGCTGCCGGTGCGGACCAACGGAACGGTTCCGAAGGCCGCCGTCCGCGACGTGTGCCGGCTGCTCCAGGGCATCGAAGTGGACGCACCGGTGTCGATGGGCAGCGTCATCGTCCCCGACGTGCTCGGCACCGGGATCGACGTCATCGCCACGCGGGACATGCCGGCCGAGCCTTCAGGCGAATCGGCACACGCCTAGGGCGTATTCGAGCCCGATACCAACTTGTATAGAACGGGGCTCATCGCGACATCCTTCGACACGCGGCTCCGCCGCTGCTCAGGATGAGGAAAGTTTCTTCTTTTCAGTAAATAACCTCATGCTGAGCAGGCGCGTCAGCGCCGTGTCGAAGCATGCCCCGTGAGTTTCCCCGCGTCCCTCCGCGTATGGGTCGTTCAAACTTCTGTTGCCGAGGCCGGCCAAACTTCTGTTGCCGAGGCCGGCGTTTTGGTGGCATGCCCGTGTTAGGCGGCGGGTGTGGCGCCGGTGTCGGGAGCGGAGGCGTGCATGCAGGTTAAGGTTCTGGCGTTCGTGCTCGCCGGCGGCAAGGGAACCCGGCTGATGCCGCTCACCGCCGAGCGCGCCAAGCCGGCGGTGTCGTTCGGCGGCAAGTACCGGATCGTCGACTTCGTGCTGTCGAACCTGATCAACTCCCGGATCTACTCGATCTACGTGCTGACCCAGTTCCGCAGCCAGTCGCTGTTGCAGCACCTGACCGAAGGATGGACGTTCAAGGGTCCCTTGAGCCACCAGTTCGTCATCCCGGTGCCGGCGCAGATGCGCTCGGCGGGCGAGCGGTGGTACCGCGGCACGTCCGACGCCATCGCCCAGAACTTGAACCTGGTCGAGCAGTCGGAGCCCGACGTCGTCCTCGTCTTCGGCGCCGACCATGTCTACCGGATGAACATCCGACAGATGATCGACTACCACGTTTCCAAGGGAGCGGACGCCACGGTCGCGGCGCTGCGGGTCGACCGCCGGCAGGCGGCCAAGTTCGGGGTCATCGAGGCGGACGGCGACGGCCGGATCGTCGGGTTCCACGAAAAGCGCCCGGACGCCCCGACGATTCCCGGCCGGCCGGACGAGATCTTCGCCTCCATGGGCAACTACGCTTTTTCGGGCCGCGCGCTGGTCGAGGCGATCCATGCGGACGCGGACAATCCCGACAGTTCCCACGATTTCGCCAACGACATCCTGCCCCGCATGCTCCAGGACGGGCGCGTCTTCGCCTACGACTTCGCCATAAACCGGATCCCGGGCGAACCGCCGGACAAGCCGAACTACTGGCGCGATGTCGGCACGCTGGACGCCTACTACGACGCCCACATGGACCTGCGCACCATCGATCCGGACCTCAACCTCTACAACCGCGACTGGCCGGTCCGCACGGCGACGTTTCCCGATCCGCCGGCAAAGCTCGCCTTCAACGACGAGGGCCGGCGCGGCCTGGCGATCGATTCGAGCCTCGCGGGCGGCTGCATCATTTCCGGCGCGCACGTCCAGGACTCGGTGCTCGGCCGGCACATCCGCGTGCACTCCTACGCCCACGTCCATTCCTGCGTGATCCACGACAACTGCGAGATCGGCCGGAACGCCCGCATCCGCCGCGCCATCCTGATGAAGAATGTCACCATCCCGCCGGGCGTCGTGATCGGCTACGACCGCGAGCAAGACGCCAGGCGCTACCCCGTTACCGAGTCCGGCATCGTCGTTGTCGGCGGCACCCGGTCGCCGACCCGCATCGGCACGGTGACGGTGTCCGACCCGCCGGCGCCGGCGCCTGCGGAAGAGCTGTAGGTGTTGTCGCCGGGACGGCTTGGCAGGCGGAGCTGCGACACGGCTACACCCTCGAATCGCTCTCCGAACTAATCCGACCTCCTACGCCCAGATGTCCGCAGTTGCCCACTCGGCTGACCTGCGGGGAATGCGCACAATAGGGCCACTTTAGCCGAGAGCCGTCATTCGACCTTCGGTAGGATGTTACGCCGCTGGATCGAGGCACCCATCGATCGCCGCGAAACAGTTCCTCCGCCGTGAACGGCTTTTCGAGCGGCACATCGGCACCAGACTCCCGGGCCGCGTCTGCGAAGAAATCATTCATTACTAGGGTTTCTCGCGACCCACAGTAAGACGATTAGATCGCGCCTTGAGTCAACCACCGTATAAATCGTGAAAAATCAATCGATTATCCACTTGAAAAAAATGCGAGTCGATGTCTAGGACTTGAATTAATGCTTGTTGTGAGTTACGAAATCGCTAGCATAAGTAGTCAGACTACTTTGTTATGCAGACTTTCGTCATGAGCCGATAGGGGTTGGCGTGGGTGTGCTCGGGCGCGGGCCGTTTACGAGACCGCATGCGGACCATTTGCGAATAGCGATCTCCGTTATCGTTCAGCACGCTTTCGATTGCGCCCTAGCTCCGATGATCAGCGCTGGCAGCCGTAACGACACCGACGACACGTTTTCCTGTCGTTCCGCATGGCCTGGGTGTCCTACGGGGCTAACAACCTGCCGCAAAAAGGTGTCGTTTCGGGGAGCAATTTTTATTTGATCTTCACAAATGCAGCTAAATCTTCACATGATTTTTACAAAAGGTGGCTGGAATTTCCACTGCAGGTCGCCGTGGCAATTTTTGTTTTTATGGCCATTTTTTTTCTTGAATACTTGCCATTTTACAGCAAAGAGAAAAGCGATCTCGCGGAAAACGCACTGAAGATCTACAAAGACACCAAGGTGCACGAATCACTCGACGTTCAAGAGAAGAATCTTGAGACGCTTTTGAAAGCGGAAATTGAGGCGCTTAACGAGTCCGCCGCTCTACGGCTGGACATCGCCCTGACCCGCATAAGCAGCGACCGGCCCGTCCCGAGCGGGCAGACGTCACTCGCCGCCTGGTACGAAACGGCGGGGAACGAGGTCGCAGCGCTCGGCTTTCCAGCGAGCACCTCCCTGCTGGCGTATCTGGACGGAACCATCGATGTCGGCAACGCCCGCCGGCAGATCGACCTGATCAAAGCATGGCTTGGAGAATCCGGCAGCGCCGCGGTGAAGGCTTTGCCGAACTGCGCCTCGGTGTTGGTCGTCGAACCGGAAACGGCGACCTGGGCGTTCGCCGACCGCCCGGAAAACGCCGCGCAACGAGACTTCCTGATGCACGATTTCGCTCAGTATGTGACGGAGTGCCAAGTCGCGGCAGCCGTCAACAATGGTCGGGTCGGTATAGCGTTCCTGGATCTGAATTTGGCGCTTGACGAACTGAGCCAGCGGCGCCGGAAAGCGAAGGCTCTGACGGCAGAGATCAAAAGAAAATGGCCAAGGAGGTCAAGAACGCACAGGCGGAGGACCGGAAACGGCAGAAAGCGATCGCCGACTTCCAGAAAACGCTCGACAAGCGGACCGACGAGATCAAGGACATCGCCGACGGCGTCGCCTCGGTGGCGAAGGAACTGCGCAATCTTACCGGAGCCGATGGCGAAGCGGAAATCGCAGAAAAGGCGATTGGCGCGATCACGACCGTTCTTGGCGCCGTCGGTTCCGGACAGGTGGCCAGCGACGGCAAGCAGACCGCCTTGAGCGCTGATCTGGCTACCGCGACGGCCTGGCTGCGGAGCAACGTTTTCCCGCTTGCCGACGACATGGCGGAGCTGATCGACCAGGCCAAGGCGCCGCCGGTATCCAACCTTATCCTCGAGCTCGAGCACCAGAAGGCCCGGCGGAACTACGCCAAGGCCCGGATCGGCCTGGCCGAAAGCCGGATCGAGCTGCTGCGGCTCCGTTTCAACACCCTCATCGACGCGGCGCGGGCTTGGCGCGGTTTCCGCCTCGCCCTCTGCAACTACGCGACCCTTTCGGCCGGGATAGGTCGCTTCGGACCGCGTTGCCACGATTTCGCCGCGGCCGTGAAACCGAAGGACGCGGACGGCGGGACGACGGTGGCCTGCACATTCACCGATGACCGGACGGCGGTCGAACCTTGCGTATTGGGCAAGACCTGGCGGCAGGCGCTGGATGATGCCGAGAGCGCGCGGGACGACGACGGCCGGGCCCGGAAGCGCGAGCTCTACAGTGCCCTCTACCAGTATGCCGAGGCGTTCGAGGCCGAACGGGCGTCGCGCGAGCTGCAATTCCGTTTGGCCGACGTCGATCATCGCAAGATGCTGGCCTCCCAGCGCAGCAGCATCGATACCTGGAACAACTCGGTGGCGTTTCTCCTGGGTCAACTGGCGACCCACCACAGCGCAGGCGTTGATCCGGCAGTCATCGCCGACGCAATAGGGACGATCTTTGGCGCCGGAAAAATCGGTGCCGGAGGTGCACAATGAACCGTAACTTCGAAACATGTACAATCGCCGTCCTCGTCATCCTCGCCTTCGCCGCTTGCGATAAGTCGGACTCGGCCGGCGATCTCGCAAGCAGAACGGCTGTGAGTATTGCCCAGGCGAGCACCTACTTGCAGACCCTGAGCGCTGCCGCCGAAGATACGGCATCCACGCGTGCGCGACATGTGGCGCGACTAAAAGCGCAGGTCCGAGCGGTCCGCAATCGTCACGGTCTTGATATTGCACTTATGAGGCGCACGGGCGATGCGACCAACCTCGACCACAAGGACGCCATTTTGCAGTGGGTGATCGAGGCCCGCGCCACTGCCCACGGGATGTCCGTAGAAGAATTCACGACGGCAACAAGGGAGGGTTCCTTCGATCTTATTTCCACCGACATCAAAGCTGTGATGGACGACTTGGAAAACCTGGACCACAAAGCCCAGGGTCTAATTCAGGTCGCGAACTCGTTGGTGGAGTTGAGCAAGAAGGACGACGTCAACGCGCAAGCTCGGTATCTGTTCCTTCACCTAAGCGAAATCCGCTTGGAGTTGGATGCCCGGATGATTGAATCGCGTGCCATGGCTAAGCGCGCCAAGGCCAATGCCGACGACGCGACGTCGGGTGCGCGAGCCGCAGTCGCAAATTAGGACTGTAGACGACGGTATCGGCGGGGACATTCCGGTCTTCGTCGCCGCGCCGGTGAGAGCTCTTCGCGGAGCCGGGAAACCGTACCTTCAAACGAAACGGGCTCCCATCGTCGGGAGCCCGTTTCGTTTGGCTGGGGGACCTGGATTCGAACCAGGACTATCCGGGTCAGAGCCGGAGGGTCTACCGTTAACCTATCCCCCAAAACGCCGCCCAAACGCTGGTGCGCGGGACCGCCGGTTCCAAGACCAGCGTATCGACGATCACACTCGTCGGCACGCTGGTCAAGCCCGCGCGGCGCATGAGCGGAACCGCCTTCGCATGAATCGGCCCAAGTCGTTTCATAAGCGCGGCGGTATAGCATGCCCCATCCGGCAAGGGTAGCCGGTTGTGGTTCCCCGCAGACGGTTCGCCTTCCTCTCCCATGCCCGGCTTTGGTAAACAGAAAGGTCACCAACCGCCGCGGCCGGGCGACCCCGGCAACCGACGGCGGACGAACACCGGGAGGAACGGCCGCGTGCGACCCGCCGCAGACCACCGAAGACCGCGACCTACGGCGCCGTCGATCTCGGCACCCACAACTGCCGCATGCTGATCGCCGAACCGGCCCCGGGCCGGAGCTTCCGGGTGGTCGGCTCGTTTTCCCGCGTCGTCCGGCTCGGCGAGGGCCTGAGCGCCAGCGGCCGGCTTTCCGAGCCCGCCATCCGCCGCGCGGTCAATGCATTGAAGGTCTGCGCCGGGAGGCTCCGCGGCGCCCGGGTCCGAAACGTCCGCGGCATCGCCACCGAGGCCTGCCGCCGCGCCGCCAACGGCCCGGCGTTCCTCGCCCGCGTCGAGTCCGAAACCGGGCTGGCGCTGGAGCCGATCACGCCGGACGCGGAGGCGCGGCTGACGCTGGACGGCTGCACGCCGCTCCTGGACCCGGCGTTCCCTCGGGTGCTGCTGTTCGACATCGGCGGCGGATCGACCGAGGTGAGCTGGATCGCCCACGAACGCCCCGGCGACCGGGCGCGCATCCTCGGTACGGTCTCGCTGCCCCACGGCGTCGTTTCCTTCGCCGAGCGTTTCGGCGGCGACGCCGTCGACCCCGGCGCTTTCGCCGAGATGGCGGACATCGTCCATGGCCTCCTGGAGCCCTTCGATGCCGCTCACGACATCGGCCGCGCCGTCGCCGCCGACGAGGTGCAGCTGATCGGCACATCAGGGACGGTGACCACCCTCGCCGGCGTCTATCTTGGGCTTCGGCGGTACGCCCGGACCCGCGTCGACGGCCTCGCCATGAATTTCGACGACGTCGCCCGGGTCAGCGCCCAGCTCGCCGACACCGACTGGCAGCAGCGCGCCGACAACCCGTGCATCGGCCCGCAGCGCGCCGACCTCGTCGACGCCGTCTGCCGGCGCTGGCCGGTGGGCCGGCTGACGGTCGCCGACCGCGGCATCCGCGAGGGCCTGCTGATGGGCATGATCGATGGCGGCGACGGGCGGCGGCCCGTTGGCGGGGGCTGACGTGGCGAAAGGGCGCGGGGGCAACGACCCGACCGGCAAGCGGCGGGCGGCGGTGCGGGTGAAGACGGCGCGAAGGCGCAAACCCTCGTCGACCCGCTGGCTGCAGCGCCAGCTCAACGATCCCTATGTCGCCGAGGCCAAGCGGCGCGGCTACCCCTCCCGCGCCGCCTTCAAGCTCATCGACCTGGACGACCGGTTCCATGTCCTGAAGCCGGGGGCGCGGGTCGTCGACCTGGGCGCCGCGCCCGGCGGCTGGACGAAGGTCGCCGTGGAGAGGACGCGAGCGGATCAGGGCGGCGGCCGGGTGGTCGCCCTGGACGTCAGCCCTATGGACCCGGTGCCGGGAGCCGAGGTCCTCGTCGGCGACATTTTGGACGTGGAGGCGCCCGAGCGCTTGAAGGCCACGCTCGGCGGGTCCGCCGACGTGGTGCTCAGCGACATGGCGGCCCCGCCCACCGGCCACGCCGCCACCGACCACCTGCGCATCATGGGACTGGCCGAGGCCGCCCTCGCCTTCGCCTACGAGGTCCTGGCGCCGGGCGGCGCCTTCGTCTGCAAGGTCCTGCAGGGCGGCACCGAGGCCCAGATGCTGGCGGCGATGAAGCGGCGATTCGCCTCCGTTCGCCATGCCAAACCGCCGTCTTCGCGCGCCGAGTCCGCCGAGCTCTACGTCGTTGCCCAGGGGTTCCGCCCGGCTGCGGACGCGTAGCCCTCACCCGCCGGGCAAACACCTTGGCACTCCGGGCGCGTGGTGTATGATACGCGGCCATCCGGACACGGAGGCGGCATGACCATCGACGAGGCGTTGGCGTTCGACGACGTATTGCTCGTCCCCGCCGCGTCCAGCGTGCTGCCGACGCAGGCCGACACCACGTCCCGGCTTACCCGCTCCATCCCCCTCGGCATCCCGCTGATCTCGGCAGCCATGGACACGGTCACCGAAAGCGCGCTGGCTATCGCCATGGCCCAGGCTGGCGGTATCGGCGTGATCCACAAGAACATGTCGCCCGAAGCCCAGGCCAGCGAGGTCCGCAAGGTCAAGAAGTTCGAGTCGGGCATGGTCGTCGATCCGATGACCATTCACCCCGAGGCGACCCTGGCCGATGCGCTGTCGCTGATGGAGGCACACAAGTTCTCCGGCGTGCCGGTAGTCGAGAACGGTAGCGGCCGCCTCGCCGGCATCCTCACCAATCGCGACGTGCGATTCGCCACCGACACCGAGCAGATGGTCAGCGAGTTGATGACCCGGAACACGCCGGAGAAGCCGCTGGTCACGGTGCGTGAAGGCATCGATCGCGAGGAGGCCAAGCGCCTGCTGCACCAATATCGCATCGAAAAGCTGCTGGTTGTCGACGACGACTACCGGTGTGTCGGCCTGATCACCGTGAAGGATATCGAGAAGGCCCACCGCTTCCCCACCGCCTGCAAGGACGAACAGGGCAGGCTTCGGGTCGGTGCCGCCGCCGGCGTCGGCGAAGACGGGCTCAGGCGGGTCGCAATGCTCCTGGAGGCCGGCGTCGATGTCGTCGTCGTCGACACCGCCCACGGCCATTCCGCCGGCGTCGTCGCGGCAGTCGAGAACATCAAGCGGGCCAGCAACTACGCCCAGGTGGTCGCCGGTAACATCGCCACCGCCGACGGCGCCAAGGCGCTGATCGATGCCGGCGCCGATGCGGTCAAGGTCGGCATCGGACCGGGGTCCATCTGCACCACCCGCATGGTCGCCGGTGTCGGCGTGCCGCAGTTCTCGGCCATTGTCGACGCCGCCAGCGTCTGCCGCGACGCCGATGTGCCGCTGGTCGCCGACGGCGGCGTCAAGTTCTCCGGCGACTTGGCCAAGGCCATCGCCGCCGGCGCCGACTGCGCGATGATCGGCTCGCTGTTCGCCGGCACCGACGAGAGTCCCGGCGAGGTGCTGCTCTACCAGGGCCGCTCTTACAAGTCATACCGGGGCATGGGCTCGATCGCGGCGATGACCCAGGGATCCGCCGACCGCTACTTCCAGCAGGAGGTCGCCGACGGCCTCAAGCTGGTGCCCGAGGGCGTCGAAGGCCGGGTGCCCTACAAGGGACCCGTCGGCACCGTCATCCACCAGCTCGTCGGCGGGCTCAGCTCGGCCATGGGCTACACCGGCAACCGCACCATCGCCGAGATGCAGCGCAACTGCACCTTCCGCCGCAGCACCACGGCGGGCCTGCGCGAAAGCCATGTCCACGACGTCACCATCACCCGCGAAGCACCCAATTACCGGGTCGCCGACTGATACCGCCGCGAGGCGGCGATGACACCGGCGGCAAGAGTCCAGGCGGCCCTCGAACTCTGTGCCCGGATCGAGGCAGAGAAGATCGGGGCCGACGCCGTCATCGAAGGGTATTTCCGCTCCCGCCGCTACGCCGGCGCCAAGGACCGCCGTGCCGTCGCCGACAGGGTCTATGACCTTCTGCGCCGGCGCGCCCGCCTCGACTGGTGGATCGCCCAAACCCGAGACGATCATCCGCCGTCAGATTTCGGCCGGGCGCGGATGATCGCCGCCGTGGTCCTCGCCGACAGCGCGTCTGAGAATGCCGTCGCCGAGCTGTTTAACGGCAGCCGCCATTGCCCCGCGGCGCTGGACGACCGCGAACGCACCCTGGTGAACGCGCTCTGCGGCCGGTCGCTGGACGATGCGGCGATGCCGGATTGGGTGCGCCTGGAAGTTCCCGAGTGGATGTGGCCGGAGCTGCGCGGCACATGGGGCGACCGCCTTCCCGCCGAAGCCGCCGCGCTCAACCATCCGGCACCCCTCGACCTGCGCGTCAACACGCTCCGCGCCAGCCGCGACGAGGCCCGGCGCTCGCTGTCCGCCGACGGCATCGACGCCGAGCCGACACCCATTTCGCCGGTGGGCCTCCGGGTTCCGCGCGCAAGGGTGCGCATCGGCGGCACCGCGGCTTTCCGCAACGGCCTCGTCGAGGTCCAGGACGAAGGCTCGCAGATCATCGCCCTGCTGACCGACGCCCGGCCGGGGATGACGCTGGTCGATTTCTGCGCCGGCGCCGGCGGCAAGACCCTGGCATTGGCGGCCAGCATCGGCGAGGCCAATGGCGAAGAGAGTGGCGGAGTCATCGCCTGCGACATCTCCGCCAGGCACATGCAGCGGATGACGGTTCGGCTGCGCCGGGCCGGCACTCGCAACGTCCACCGCCGCGTGCTGGCTTCCGAACGCGACCCGTGGATCGCCGAGAACGCCGGGTCGGCCGACCGCGTGCTGCTCGACGTGCCCTGCACCGGCACCGGCACCTGGCGCCGCCATCCCGAGGCCAAGTGGCGCCTGACCCCCGGCGGCGCCCGCGCCGCCGTCGAGCGCCAGCGCCAGATCGTTTTGAGCGCCTGTCGGCTGGTGAAACCGGGCGGCCGGCTGATCTACGCCACGTGTTCCCTGCTGCCGGGCGAGAACGAGCGGCAGGTGGACTGGCTGCTGGCCCGCCGGCCCGAGTTCACGCCCATACCCGTCGGCGAGGTGTGGGCCGAAACCCTCGGCGGTCCCTGCCCGGCAAGCGGCTCGGTGCTGCGGCTGAGCCCAGTGTCCACCGGCACCGACGGCTTCTTCGCCGCGGTATTCAAGCGCCGCGCGGAGTTTCCGGCTCAGGCCTGATACTGGACCGTAAGGAACATCCTTCGACGCGCGTCTGCGCCGCTGCTCAGGATGAGGGTGTAGTTCGTTCGTAAGCGTCCGAGCAACCCGCCCTTCACAGCGAAGTTTGCCTGCCGTTAGTATCCATTAGCGATAAATGGACACAACGGAACTATTGTCATGGGGCGTCGCCGGCGCAGCTGGAGCCTTGAGGAGAAG
>Ga0209782_1000210_pt1 | contig 23083 bp, 15 predicted proteins | sample WorMetmaBAHAMAS1_FD_187390 | JGI IMG/M metagenome (GOLD analysis project Ga0209782, IMG submission 187390) | Marine gutless worms symbiont microbial communities from Max Planck institute for Marine Microbiology, Germany - Inanidrilus... | ecosystem: Host-associated > Annelida > Digestive system...
CAGTGAGTTAGCATCTCGGCCCGACACCGATAAATTAATGGTTCGACCCGACACCGATGAATCAGCATCCCGACTCAGCACTGATGAATTAACGTATGGATCCAGTGCCAGTGAATCAACAGCTGGGCCCAACACCAGTGAATTAAAGGCCTGGTCCGACACTAATGGCACATCGCTTGTGATGAAAGTTGGTCGACATTTATTTACTCTTGGTGACAAGTATGTATTATGCATCACAAAAATATGTGACGTAACATAAGTATAATAGTATATATATATTTATCACTCAAGACCTTATATCAGTTGTTTGTAGAAATGTCATTAAATAAGACTATGTGATTAGGAGAATGAAAGAATAGGGCACAAATCAAGTCAAGATATTTCCATTTGAAATAGTAAATTATGAAACGACACAGCCGGCATCATTGCAACCAAGATATAAGGTGATAGTGAGGCATTTTGTGGCAGAACGATATTTTTACTGAAGAAGTAGATTAAAGGGAGAGTGGAAGGGAATAAAGTGATGCCAAGAAAGTCTGCGGGAATAGCTGGTCAAGGAACATCACTTTCGTCTCCTCACTTTAATGGCTGTTTTAAAAGTGAAACTTGGTCAGCTGGTTTCTCGTCGGTTTTCTTTGCCCACTTGTTCTGAAGACAGTCTTTGGGGAGAAATGACAAGTTTCTTTTTATGGGCCGAAAGAAAGCTTGAAAACTGACAAAAACCATGCGTTGGTCTCACCCTTTTTATGCACCCCTGATCTTCTGATGCATTAGTCCAGTACTTTAGTTTCTGAAGAAAGACTACAGAACTAAATAAATACAAAAAATAAGTGAACTAATTGGCTTTAGTGAATACCGACATGCTGGTGTCAGCGACGATGTTTGAGTTGTATTTATTTTGAACGTAGAATCTTGAATGTATTTATAAGTGACATGTGTTATTGTCGTTAGTGTGTATTTTGATGTATGTCTGTCGTTTCATTGCTCTGTCTGTCTGGTACAAGACTGCCGGTGCAATGTTGTTGTTAGTGTGTTCAGTTCCAACACGAAGCTCGTCTTATCACGAACGTTGCTCCTACTCGTCTCCAAATTACAGTCGGTTGACGCCGTGCTCTTAGATTACACTCATAGTTGTATCTGTTAGCTTGTTTATGTGCACAGTAGGCCAAGTTTGATACATGTAGTATAAGTGTGAATGTCGTAACGTTAACAAGCTCAGCTGTGGTGCTAATTCATAGCTTGTTACATTCACTACCCCACTGGTCTGATAGTTGTCTGCCAGCCCAGGACTCTTCACACTGAACATACCAGTGTAAAGAGTGTCATTTATTATTACAGAAATCTGGATTTTTTTACATTCGTTTATTCATTCAGCCCAAACCCTGGATTTATAGTGAAAACATCTCAGAACCCATTTGGTTTAGTCTGCTTTTAACAACAAGTGGCCAAGTTAGAGCCTCTCATTTATTGCATAATAAATAACTGGATTGAAGTGTATTACTTTTTTACTGTTTATTTATGTTCTCAGTTTTGTAGTTTTATCCATAATATTGCACTTTGTTTCATGTTATTTTAAGCTCGGCATTGACGCAGAAAGTTTTAGAATTTGCTGTGCTGTTAGTTTAGTGTGATATACATTGTCGCAAAGATTATTTTGATTTCATTGAAGTCATGTCATTGAGCACAAACTTCGTAACTTTCCAGCAGATTGTTATGAAGCTGTTTGTGTTTATTATTTCTCATCACCTCGGTAGACATTTCATTGTCTTATGCTTCCAGTTTTTGTGAAACATGTCATCATGTGTTTGTAAAAATATATTGATTGTGTGTGTATTTGTTGGTGTGCACAATTCCAGGGCATTGATAAGTGTCGGTTGTGAGTTGACGGGTTTTGCTCGTCTGTCAGCCAGTAATGCTGATGTTGACGAGACGTCGCTTGCTGCAAGGCTGATGCAGTATGCCTGGACACACTGGGACGACCCAGTCGACGTATGTATAAAGCAACTGCTGAAATATCATTGAGACTGCAAGATTATTAGATTCGATGAAATAAGTGGCAGAAACTCTTAAAATTTATGAACATTACTGCAGTCACTTAAGTCATTACTTCAGTAGTCTATAATGGTAGGTCAGCTGTAATGGTGCCGTTTTTTATTGAAAACACGAAACTGTCAAATTTTGTTTTGTGTACATGCGTGTGATTACATGGCAGTGTGGCATGGTTGCATGGTAGGTAAGATGCAATGGACATTGCACTGGCAATCTAGAAGATGTCAGTTTAATTTCCGTCAATTCTGGTGTCATGTGGTGACACTATAGGAAGCCATTAACACTGCCATCACCTGAGGAGGACCCATCATTTCCAGTAGGCCTTCCAGCCCACTTAGCACTTTTCCTCTTTTGCCTCAGATTCGGCTTCGGCTGACCAGTGTGCAGATTTATAAATTATACTTACTTATTTACTTACATGTGCTTGTTTACCAACTGTGTGTTACCAGCCCGGGACGATGCTGCAAAACTGGGGAGGTAACTGGCCTGGGAGAATGTAATGGCAGCCTGCCACCAGGTTTATAACTGAACTGTCTGACAGCGAGGAAGCCAGTCACTGGCATTAACCGCTAGGGTTCTTGAGGAACTGTGGATATGGGGTGTGTTTTTATTAGTGTCCTGCAGATTTAAGTTTTATAGCAGTGTGTGAGTGATTGCAGATTTTTCTCTCATTGACTGAAGAGATTTTGTTTTGATTGCAAATGAAGAGCAAGAGTATATTATATTGTGACTTGTATGATGTTATTTTATTCTACCATCGTCAATATTCAACTGGCTTTATTGTTCACTGCCTGCTATATCATTGTCTCCTCCTATCAGATGTGATATCACTGACAGGTGGTGCGGCATCAGGCTCGTGAGATATTCACGCTGCTCATTGACTCTCATCTGCGACTGACACACCAAGGTTGCTGTATGTCTGCTTGTCACACTGCAGTTTTCTTTTATTTTACTTTTATCTTTATTGTTTGGTTGGTTGCGTTGCACAGTGGTAGAACGTCAGTCTCTGGCCAGTGAACTTTTCCTGTCCCATGCTCGACCTGCCGCCGATGGATGACCACTATTGTGGGAAGCCATCCTCTACAGGTTAGCCAACCAGGCCAACTCAGCCTTTCATCCTTTCGGGATCGATAAATGAGTAGTGAGCTAGAATCAATTGGATGTGTGCTCCGCGTGGCGCCATCTGGTGAATGAAAGCCACTGAGGTAACCGCAGGCCTGGCAGAAAGTGATGGCAGCCTACCACCGAGTGCGTGGCTTAAAGTCACCTGCAGGCTGACTGTACACCGGAATCAGCTGTATGCTCGGTATGAGTATGGGAGAGCTTTACCTTTACCTTTATTGTTTGGCTTTTTGGCACAGTTGCTGTAGTGTATGCAAAACTTTAAGATGATTCTACTGGAGAAAGTAGTTGACAGGCATTATGATCTAGCCTTAATTGGCTGGAGTAATGGCGGGAATGTCACGTCTGCCAGGTGGCAGGTAACACTGTTTGATCCCATGTGGCACGTGAGTTCCCGTAGCGGTGCGGTGCTTGTAGCACAAACTGCTATATGCTTCCTTACCTTACCTTACCTTAGTTGTTTGCATGATGGGGGTGGCATGGTTATCTGTCTGGTGCTAGCATATGGCCCAGCTGATGCCGCTGCCACTCACAGTGTCTTGCTTCAGTAAGTTTTACTTTTCTGGTACCAGCTCACCCAGGTAGTCCTGGACCATGGGCTGCTAAATGTGTGTGTATGTGTGTGTGTGTGGTTTTTAAAATTGTGTGTGAAAATTGTTGGCAACATACTGTTTTAATCCTAGCATATGCAGATCATAACACAGCTATTGCTGAGGTAGAGTACAAGTGCATCAACTAGTGAGTTATACTGGTCTATCAACTGAGTGAGTGTGTGTGTGTTTTTTTTGTCATAGCTAGTAGTGAAGAGTTGGTGGTTCTAACACAGTCTCTGTTGTCTCTGGACTGGTTGAATCATACCAAGTATGGCCCACTGTGTTGCCTGGTGCCGCACGTTGGTGCTGGTTTATGTCTTCGACTGTGCCCGTCACTACCACGTCTTGTGTTGAATGCATTTACTCAACAGTCACTAACCACTCAGGTCTGTGTCTGTCTGTCTGTCTGTCTTACATTTTCTTTTGTGCTTCTATTTCTCATTTGTCTAGTAATTACCACTGCAGCTGGTTGGCAATGGTGATGTTTTGACCTAGTGTCTATGATTGCCTGGTATTTTGCTTTTTTGTGCATTGTACCAATGGACATGACTGTGATTATGCACATGTCTGTGTGTACAACGAAGCTGGTAGTATTCGTCCAGGGGCCAGCAACGAGCTGTGGGGTGAAGTCTGATGTCTACAGTTTCCTTGTATATTGCGGACGTGGCTGCTGTGTTTGTGTGTATGTGTGTATGTATGTGTGTGCGTGTAATGAAGCTGATGGAGTTTCTTCGCTGTGTCTACTCAAGTCACTGGAAGGAGTTGTCAGTCGACGACGTGGACCATTTGCTGGCCGTCGAGCGGTGGATCAGTGTCTGGGTTCAACCTGTTCTCAACTTGCTCACCAGTCACGAGACATCACACGGTCTCGAGTCTCGTCTCTCTGATGTATGCAGCACTTTTTTCACTTCAAGCTGCCACTTATCAGCATTGATTAGATGGCAGGCGCCACCAGCCATATAAACTCACTATTGCCAGTAGAAAGTAGGGTAGTGTTTGGATTGTCTTGTTCGTGGCAAAGCTCTTATTTTATTTCATCATATACACGCACATATTTATAACGTCGGCCATTTTCTGGATGAAGTTGGAATTGCTGATTGCTCCTTGATTTCTTATTGTCCTGATTATCATATTGTTATTTTTAGTTGCATTGTTAGGGCACTGGGAATGATAATCCCTTTCTTCAGACGTCATGTTGTGGATGAAGGAAGAAAAATTAATGAAGATAGTGGGAGATTTTTATTGGTTGGAGGTAGTGCTTTGGTAGTGGAAAGGCTATCAATGGTTCTGTTCTGAGGACCAGACTGCACATGGAGTAAATCTGGAAAAGAAGGCCCAACTGAATGAAAACAGAGACTGACTATATGTGATGCGATACTGAAAGCATAGTGCTGAAGGCTTTATAATGTCGTACTTCACACTTATTTTATACAGGTGCACTTTATGTGCCTTTTTATTCTTGTTTGATGTCATGCTGCCATGTTATAGAAGTACGTAAGCAATTTTTTCAATGTGAGGCAGGTTGCAGATCGCATATTGAGTACAGAAAGTTACTTGACTTGCTGTAATTTTTAGCAGTGATATCCACAGAGTGTGCACGCAGAGCTATGGCATGTGTTTTATTTTGTTGATTTTATGCTAAAAGTAGTAGAATAGAACATACGTGCGTGCTTGGTTTGCAGTGTGTTCTCAGAGAACTGATATCATGTCGACGTCACGAAGTTCTTCATTTCATCACCAACAATTGGCTGCCACATACGAGTTAGTTGTTCTTTGATAGTTATTAGTTACATGAAGCTGCAGGTGTTTATATTGAACATCTACAAACAAATACGGCAGCTAATAACAAAACGCTGATGGCTCGTAGTCACACTAACAGCATTATAGTAAGTAACGGCCGGTAACCAACTATGGTGTAGGCTTGCCAATCATCGTGCATGTTCATTCATCCAAAGATGCTCAGTTTTGTATCTAAAAAAATTCATGTTGTGTTATTGACTATGTTAGATCTGATTCGTAGCATCTTGGCACCGAATTTTGTTATCGTTTTACTATTCATTCACGTTTACATTCAATTTTGTAAGCATCAGTAGTTGCAGACATGCCAAGCTGACAATGATGATGATAGTCATGATGGAGATGTTGATTGATTTCTGTTACTTACTTACTGTATCCAGGCCAGTCAGATGACGTGCTGCGGATAATGCTAGCGTGCCACAAGCACTTCAAGTCGTTGTCACGTACGGACGTCTGCGATGTTAGCCTTGGTGAAACAACGCTCCATCAAGCGCTCTGTCACTCCGATGAACAGGTTGTGACTCACTGTTTGTGAGTTCGCTAACGAAGTAATGGATTATTTGTAGTTACTGTGTATGTCTACGGGAAGGATTTCTTGGTAAGTTTGGGCGTAAGTCTGAAATTTCATGGGCTTACCTACTTGGTATTTAACTAGCCGTGTAAGCCAAACTCAGCCTGGCCATTGCTCTGTGGTGATGGTCTTGGCCAGCTCTAGGGCAGAAACAGCAAATTCTGCATTACATTAGATTTTGTTACCACAACTGCTGGCATATTCATCTACTCAGTTTTCCGAGCCAGTAATCTGGCTGACGTCAGTATGCTGGCTTACAAAGGAGATAATCTCCAAGCAAACGATATTCCAGCTTAGCTGCAGTCTGTTCTTCATCTATGGCAGTGTCTTTGCAAATTCAGTTAGAGAGTTCGTCGTCGTAAACCGATCAGCAATGCTCAAGTGCTGCACAATTGTACAAAAACTGCATATGAAAAGGCTAGTAATCAGTGAGTGATCTTAAAGACTACTCAAGCTCATTAGCAGTTGTACTATTCTGGCGGCCAAATATTGTTCTTCTTTGTGGTTGGTGTACTGACTCTAGAGTACTCAGTGTGTCTGATATAACGTATGTGCATCGCTGGACACAGGTGAGACTAGATGCTCTGCAGCTGCTGTGTGAACATCACAAGACGACGGCCGCTCTATGTGCCTCTCATCTCCGACTTGTTCAGTTCTTTATCCGTTTCAACATGGACTGTCAATCATCTGGCTTCAGACAGGTGCTTGTAGCGCAGCTCAGGAAGGTCTGTAGATCGGTTCATATTTTTGCACTACACAGAGCAATCTTTGCTTTTTTACTGATCTGTAATTTTCATTATCTCTGTTTTAATTGCTATTTTTAACTGAACATGGGTTAGCTAACTCCGCTTTTTTCTACTTTCCTTTACTTTTTATGGAAGAGAAACTGGCATTATGTGATGCAGTTTTTTATGGACCAGATGCCATTTCTGTTGCACAGCTAACAGTATCGGATCACAGAGGGAATTGCCGAGCACTGGCAACGATCAGTGGTCAACATTAAATTTGCACTTGCAAAAAATGCTGTATTACCTTCTAGGGTAAATTTGTTTAGCTGTGTAGCACTTTTAGCGCGAGATGTAATATATACATCTCACGCATATGCTACGATGTCAGTGTCCGTCTGTTTGTCCTTCTGTCTGTAACTGAATTGCATTGGCGCATTATAACTAATTTAGGTTTTAAATTCCGATCCCACTTTACCGCGCATTGCGGCTGCACTGCTGCTTGCGGGCGCCGTGCTGCTTGCGGGCGGATCATCTCGCGCCATGCTAGCCAGTGCTAGGCTTTCTTGTTAATTAACTGGTTTAGGTTTGGTTATATTAGTTTCTTCAGTACCATGCTGAGTGATTGGCTGTCTCGGAAATGAGCAGTTCAGTGTGTTAGTTGAGATGTTGTTACAGCGTAAGTTGCTTCTAATTTATATAGAGAGAGTAGATGCATTGCACTGAAAAAGACTAGAAGAAATAAGATTAGTCTGTAGATTATGCGGACTAAGATGGATCCCTGGATTATGGGGCATTTACTATTATTAGGTTGTTTTTTTTTGTAGCTGTTTGTCCGCATGCGTGAAAGCAGTAAAGTGTTGCTCCGATATAAACTGGTTGAGTCGCCAGATGTCGCCAGCGGGAACAATGATACTCCGGCGAAGCCTTTTATTATTCATGACATGGACGAACACAGCACAGATACGGCACCTGTGTGTGGAATTGTCGATGCGGAATTTTTGTCGGTGGACTTTGGACAACAATCAATTGATATTCTCAGTGAAGATAAAGATGCTGCTGCAGCTGATGATGATAATTCTGACGATATCAGTTCATCATATGCCAGTGATCAGCACATGTCACAAGCTGCAAGTGGATCAGCTGTGCTGTTAACACATTACAAGGTGACGACATATTTTTCATTGCTCTGCCGCTGAGGCCGACGTATCTTTCTGATCTTTTTCATTTTTGTGTATGTGTTTGTCATGAGCTCAATAATTTTGTCAGCCACTAATCAGTACTACTAAGTAATAAGTAATAATTTTGATTGAATAAAAAAACTAGTAATTTAGCGATAGGTTTTTTTTAAATTTTTGCCAGCAAACTGTACTATATGTCATTATATTGATTATGATAATTTTATCAGGGATTACATTATCGTAGGTTATTTTGTATAACATAATTTCTATCAGTGGTTAATGTGATGGACTTGTAATTTGCTTTTTTGAGTTATTCTTGTTTGGGCTGGGTCCCACAAGAGAACATTTAGGGATAATCAGAGCAGCTGCTTCTCGAGGCAGGGCTATCTGTTGCATTAATGACTTGTATCTGTGTAATTCTGTGTGTCTATCATCATTCAGAAACAAAAAGGCTTGAGCTATCAACAAAAGTCAGTAGACATATAGTCCATGGTAGTTCCTTTGCATGCATTGACCCTGAGGTCAAAAGATTAAGGGTTGGAGTTAGTGTTAGGATGTCTGCCAGCATTGGTATGTGTGTGTGTGTGTGTTGATACAAACTTGTCATCTAGTTGAATGAAGTGCATTTGTTGATCTTCAGAAGCAGTCGAGTAGTCAGTGAGAAATGTCTGTGACGTGTACCTGTAAGTGTTGATGATGCTGGCTGCTGATGCAGGCGTTCATCAGATGGCTGTGGCATCATTGCCTCAGTTCACTCTCACCAACCTCATCATTTTCATCACGTACCACCGCACTCTCAGTTCTCACCGTGTTCCTACATGAACTACCACAACCTCGCCTCTCGTGTACGAAATTCAGCTTGCTTGTTCCATTTACTTATTTATTACTATGGCACACATGTTGGGTAGGGTAAGGTAAAGTAAGGAAGCATATAGCAGTTTGTGCAACAAGCACCGCACCGCTGCGGGAACTCACGTGCCATATGGGATCACACAGTGTTACCCGCCACCCGGCAGAGATGACATTCTCGCCTTTACCCCTGGCAATTAAGGCTGGTACTCGATTTAGCGACCCCAGAGGGATTCAAGGCTAAGTTGACCTAGTTGGCTTGGTTACATACCAAGGTGTGTGTACCCACTGGAAGACGGTCACCCATCCCAGCACTAACCGGGCTCAGCATTGAGCAACTTCGTACGACGAATGACGCTACCACAGCGCTAAACCGCCAACATCGTTACATCGTGTTTAACTGGCCTTCTGTTTTGAGTTACTTGCAGTTGTGAAATGTCCGATAAAGAGAAGCTGTAATTCTGGTAGCAGTTGTCGATCCTATGTAAAGAAGTGGTGTCATTTTCCATTAGCAATGAGTTGTGTACTATGAAAGAAAAGCAATTCCACTGGTTAACGACATAATATACCAGTCACCAAATACTGCTTTCACATTTAGCTGTCAAAATGGAGGAGCTATGTGTATGTTATATCGTACATAATGCCTCTGAGCCAACATAAAGGGACTAGGAGTCAGTTGATGTATCAAGATAAGACTTGTCTAGTGGGAGATTCGGTTGGCTTTAGTGAGCTTCTGTGTACCTGAGTGCTTCTCACTGTTGGTTGCGTGACAGGAAGGACTTATGGCCTGTAAAAATGTCATCAAGTTGTTCCAAACAGTTCTTTCTCAGAATAACGGAAAGTCAGAATTCAAGTAAGTCAACCCAGGTTAACCTGGAAAATGTTTGTGCCACTGACCATGCATGCACCAGCCAACAGGAAGCCGCCATACGATTGCCAACAAATAATATGGCCTCCAATAGTGAACAGGCATTATTGATGGAAAAGTTGTGTCATGCCTCTTGCCTTCATCATGACTGTGATTGGTGGAGAGTCAACGTAAACAAATCCCACAATGCTTGTGCGACTTGGCGGCCATCCGAGGTGGCGACGATTTGATAGCAATCAGAGGCATTACATTCTGCTGCTATTATGATCGGACGTAGTATGTGTAATGTATTTAAATGCATATCCGTGCTTTGTGCTGACAGCTGGTGACGTGACGTGTTTTCTTCATTGTTTGACCGACACATTTGAGCTGAACAAGCAGCATGCTCTCAACATCTTGTCAACTGTTCCGACGCAACATTTGCTTCTTGATGTAAGTGTCAATGTGAAATACTAGGTATTGCATATCAAAGCAGTAAGCTCTATGCCATTGACAGTGTGATGCGGGCATACCGTGCAGCCACCTGGTGAATAGGACAGACATGCAGATGTGAAGATTTTGCAGCATTGCATTCTGTGTCGTCAGTCCTGCAGCGTTGTCTTCAAACTGCATCAAAAATGTCTACTTTCAAAAATCGACTTAAGACTCGTTTGTTTTTGCAATTGTGTTTAGCAGCTTGAATGTCGTCAACTTAATGCGAGTAGCATGTGCTGTACGGCGACATTGTAGTGACTTTCTTGGTGTGTTGCAGTGCCTTATAATTAGTGGTGTTAGTATTATTTTATAAGTATTGCTTTATGCACCTGCTGCCAGTGGACTTAGTGCTTGACTATACGCATTGTCCACCTGAGTAGTCCCGGATAAAGGGCCGTAAAACTGCTGTGTGTATGTGTGTTGAGCCTGGAGCTGATCCCGGTGTACAGGCAGCCAGACCGCAGGTGACTTTAAGCCATCCACCCCGCGGTAGGCTGCCATTACTTCTCGCCAGGCCTGCTATATACTTCCCAGCCAAAGAGCGTCACCGCCCATCAGCCAGTACCAAATTATACTGCTTGGTGACTGAGGCACATGGGTGTGAACAACTTGTCCAAGGTTATTACTTGACAGCTCGGCGGCCAGGGCCTGAACTCGCGACCACTGAATCACCAGTCCAATACCTTAGCCACTAGACTATCGAGTCACCCTGGCAAGGCAGTAGTTTGTATATAATTGAAGAGCAAATGTTGTGACTGTTCAGGAAGCAGCAGTGAGTCGACTGTTTGATGCTGCGTTAGAACTGGCGGTCAGCTCAAGGCCGCAGGATGGTTCCACAGCTGCATACATTTTCCGCTTTCTGCTTCGGCTACCGTCATTCAGCCATATACTGGTGACACATGATAATGCCACTGATGCTGCTGCTACTACTGAAGATGATAATGATTGCTATTATAGGTATTCTAGTCCTCATTTGTGTTACTTATTTAAATTAATTTCTCTCAGTTCAGCATAGCATATTTAGCCGTATTTTCTGTCCGAAGCCAGATTCTGATTGGTCAATTGTGACATCACGCAACCAACCGGTCAGTGTAGAATGACCAACTGACCAGACTGTGATTGATCAAACTAAAACAATGTCAACATCCAAAACTTTTTCAAGCATAACTGCAGTAACCAATGTTCAACCGCATTCAACCCGCCTCTAGCTCCGGTTAGCAACTACCATTTTTTGGTTGACCCAGTTGCATAATTATCAGCCATATTGGCAATGTAGATGGAGGCTGATTAATAGGTCAGCTACAGCCAGTCTTGTAATGTATGTAGAACATGCCTTTTGTAATTAAGTCATTGCCAGGTGTGAACGAAGTGATGATAGTGTTAATGATGATAATGATATTGAGTGTTATACAGGTGTGTTAGAGTGCTGCTGCAGCTGCTACGGAGACAGCTAGATGTCGCTACTGTCAACCTGCTTCAGGCCAGTCCAGTTTCAGTTAATTCTTACGTTGAAAAAATTGATGAGAAATTGCGGTATGTGATTGAAGGAAAAATACAAGTGTGTCATTTACTAGTTAACCCTGATTGTGTGCTGGACACTGCACATTGGGCAACAGAAACAGCATGCAATGTGCAAAAATATTGTTTAAGTGCTGGTATTCCATTAGTGATAATAAAGTGGTGATGAACTGGAAAGCATTTTGTCAGTTAACAGTTATCAAACAGCTTGGATTGAGGGCCAATATAGGGCCCTGAAATCTCCATGTATTTAGGAAAGACTTTCTGTGAATTTTCCACAAAATCGGGCATATTCTTAAAAACCGTGTGTGAAATTGTGAACTTTTTCCTCTGAATTAGGTCAGTCCCCAGTGATTGGCATAAAATCTGTGGGGACTATAACATGCACATCACTTGGTCCCAAATTTTGTATGAATTGTCTTGTTAAGTGTGGTTAACATGCAGACTATGTAGCGTATAACATTTGTTGCTAGACTGTGAGTGAGTGGTAGTGACATTGCTACAGGCTGCGGCAACTGGACCTCTCTACCCAACACTGATGTGTCTGCGATACGTCCTGATGGACAAACCTCTACAGTGAGTCGTTCATTCGTTTGAATTTAATCTCATAGCATGCAGAAACCTGACTCGACCTTTCGGCAGCGTGAGTCGAACCCACGCCGCCGAGCTAGCCAGCCAGCCAGGCCCGCACTGGAGCTCAGCTAGCGTATTAGCCCACTGAGGCACGAGGGCATGTCTACAGTGAGTCACTTGCTGCTAATTACTCCACAGCCTGTATGCTGCACCTTTAGTATATTTATCATGGTGCCAACTGTTTTACTGTCGATGATATATACAGATGTATTTTGTAGCAGTTTCACCATCACGTGTGTTATTGTGACCTCAAAATGTTTCCCACATAGGAAGTACTTTAGTTAAGTTATGACACTGTGTGCATACATTTTGGCACATTTTTGGCTGTTGTTGTATGTAAAATTATGCCAAGTTAACATTTCGACTTTACCAGTGACCTTTTATGCCCCAAGCTATCATGAGAAACGCCGACCCCTTTTCCCAAATTTGAACCAAATTCTGGCCTGTTCAGCCGTGGTCTCTACTCTGTTAAATGGCCGTTTTTCAAGTGAGCCTGTTTAGTGTGTTCTCAGAGAATTATCGGTGAAAGTAGCCTAGGATTAATTTCAACGAGCTATGATCATTGGTTTGACTTTACCCATTCCGTGCTTTCGGATAGCAATCTTACTCAAGCTGTTTATGAACGCATGCCTTTTGTCAGCAAGCAGTATAAGTTGTTACCAGTCAAAGAGTAGAGATGCTCTCTATTTGGGAGGGTACTATAGGTCTCGTGTTTAAGTAGTTTTGTGAGATTAGTAGTCTTAAAGGAAATAGAGTGTCCACAAGGGACTCAAACAGCTTCACCTTATCTACCTAGCTAACATGCTTGATTTCTTTCACCGTGAGTAAATAAGCTAGCAGTGAAGAACATAAACCAGGTAGACAAAGTATGATGATTATGGTTACCTTGGCAGGGCTGTTAAATTTCAACTGCTGTCATTGTAATGCAATCAGAATTAATGTTTGACTAGAATTTTTTCATTTTTTAGATTACTTTGCATTTTCTTGTTGGATGTTATGTTTAATTTTAGTGACCTTGAATACGAGAGTCGCATGAAGTGGCGCCATCTGTTGAATGACATCGTAACGACGTGTTTCTACGTTGCCGATGTTGTTTTCCCGGTCGTCAGTCATTCCAGTCCAGAAGGCAACATTCCTGAGGATCTGTCATCAACAGTGTCTGAAAGCCAACGTGAGTAGTGTAGACTGAATGAAGTGGTGTGAGCACACTTGTTGGTCGTACACTCACCATTTAGTTTTCATATTCTGACATAAATAAAGGTAAATGTAAATGCATACTATACCAGCTATGCAACCTTACCGCTATGGGAACTCGTGCCATATGGGATCACACAGTGTTACCTGCCACCTGGCAGAGGTGACATTCCCGCCTTTGTCCCAGCCAATTAAGGCTGGTACTCAATTTAGCAACCCCAGATGGATGTGAGGCTGAGTCGACCTAGCAAGCTTGATTACATACGTAGGTGGTATACTTGCCCGAAGACAGTCACCCATCCCAGTACTAACCAGGCTCAATGTAGGAGTAGCGTTGTTCATGTGACGAACAATGCTACCATTACACCAAGCAACCAGCCGTATGTATGTATGTTAATGAGCTCCACTGGATAGGCATGGTGGTGTAATAGTTACGGCATTGGACTTATGACTTGCAGATCATGTGTTCAACTCCGGCCATTCAGCTTTCAGATAACAATCTTGGGCAAGTTGTTTATGAACACATGCCTCTTGCCACGAAACAGTATAAATTGGTACCGGTCAAAAGGCGGAGATGTCTGTCTTGGTACCATAGATCTCGTGTTTTACTGAGCTCAGTTGTTTCTTTCTTTTTTTACTAGTCTGCTGTGTGAGCGGGTTTATGGCATTCAGTCCTCTTCTATTTGCAGCTCTCCATCCTTCGCAGTATTTTGTTGCTCTTTTTACGTCCACATACGTTGCTGACAGTGTGAGGTTACTCGACATATTCAACCTTTTCCTTTTGCAACATGCTTTACCTTTCATTCTCGCCTTTGTGATATCTCGCAGCAAAACATCCTTTCTAAGAACATGCCCAAACCGTCTATGTTTCTGTACCGGATAGTATTTGGTATGTTTTTTTCTACCTTTGCTCCTTCTAATACAGAGGCATTTGTTACTTTGTCTGTTTTATCGATCTTTAGCATCTTTCTCCAGATCCAAACTTCGAAGGCTTCTAACCTTTTCTTATCGGCTTTGTCAAGGTCCAAATCTCAGCTGCATATAGTGTCAAGCTCCAAACAAGGCATTGGCTAGCTCAGTAGTCTAGAAGGGAAAGAGAGTTTCCACAAGGTACTCAATCAACTTTACCCTGTTCTACTGGCCAGGCAGTAATGTACTACCACGTCTGTGTATATGTGGTACAGCAGCCGGCGATGAGGTCGTGGACATGGTAAAGCCAGATTTTCCGGCAGATGAAATGCGAGTCCAGCTGATGCCGGAATATCTCGTCGTCTGTGCGTGGCACAGCATCAAAGAGGTTTCACTGCTACTCGGACAGTTGACCTCAACTGCCCCGGTTATTGACCCTAACAGGGTCAGTGACCCGAGTAATGAGGTCGCTGACCCAGATATGAAGGTCGATGATTCTGACTGCAGGCCGGCAGAGACGCATGATGGACTGCTTACAGTTGAACTGGTAAGTGAACACTGTGCCTTTGTGTACATTAGTTAGGTTAGTGGTACACCATTTTTTGCCTTGTACATCCTATTCATTGTCCGTGAGATTGTTTTGAATAACTATGGGATATAATGCAGTACATGAATACAGTGTGCAATGTAGATCGTCTCTTTTATGCACCTATCAAATTTGACATTAATACAATCAGTATAGTGACATTTTGACCCAGTTAGACGGAGTTTGGAATTTAGCTAAATCTGCTAAAAGATAAGGTCCAATCCAATAGTTTCAGTCTCTCAATCCGTGGACCCAGTTTCTTCTTGAAACCATTACCCTCCCCCCTCACAGAATTCTCCAAGCTCTCAGGTAGAAATGCCTGTTATGTTTATGTTTAGTTTACACCATGTTGGCCTACACCTGTGGAAGGCGGGGCCTTCCTTTGCTGTATCACTTGTTCAGGCAGTAGGAAGCAGAACCCAGGGGCTCGTTACTGGTCTAATACTTGTTTTACAACGCTGTCGTCGTTTCTGGAATTGGCATGAAGGCACATTAATCGCCACCGCTTTTTCCACGGCAGATAAAATTGAATTCAGTCTCTTATTACGTGATCTCCAGTTAACTTAAAGGTCAAAGTTAACAGTCAATTGACCGAGTTCCAGTGTTTCATGCATGTTTGACCTCCAGTTAGTAAGTGGCGATTAGCTGATGCTTTATTAACTGCATTGGATTCGTTTGCGTTCTCGGATTTGCTCTCAGGTCGACCTAAATTGAACAGCAACATTTGCATGTTCTTGTTCCATATAAACAAAAAAAGTTTCAGTGCAGTCAAGTGTTCCTTGCGCAGTAAATTAACTGAGCTTCATGGACTTTGTAATTGCAAAATGACCTCTTTCATGTTTTGCCACATGTTTGCTTTGCTTAAGTTCACCTTCATAGGAGACAAGAAGCACGAATTCTGCAGATCTGCCATTGCTATTCAGCCATTAATGAGTTAGTTGGCCAACAATGGGCAGTTAAGATAATGTACGATTTAATTAATGATTGGCCGTTAACTGACAGTGAAGACATGGTATTTGTGGTAATCGACCATTATCTGCTGATTTAAGAGGCAACTAAGTTAATGGTAGAATAATATTATTTTGGTAGAAAAACCGGACCTTAGTGTACTGCAGATTAGTTATAAATTTTTTTTGGTACTGTGTGCGTATTGACAGCTGGAGCAGATAGGTGAGTATTTCCAGCGACAGCTGCTGCAGTCACGACATCGTGGAGCATTTGAGTTGGCCTACGCAGGCTTCGTCAAAATGACGCACAAACTCTGGCGTAGTCGTATAGCCGCTGCACACAGTTTGCCAGACAGGTGGCTGTCAGAATTGATGTCAAAGGTCACAGGTCATGACCCCAATGACCAGCTGTGCTCTACTCGGCGTAGTGCCGGTGTACCGTTCTTTGTTCAGGTATCAACAGCATTGTTTTCTTGCTTGTTCTAGGCGCTGACGTCGTAAAAATTGGCCCCGTCTATTTCGGGGACAGTCACTGTGCAACACAAACAGTGTAGTACATAGTGCAACACATATAAACCTGGCTTTTTTGTTTTATTTTGTGTTGTTTTGTTTAGGTTTACCTTTGCTCGTCCAGTTTTGTTGGGTTACGTTTAGCTGGTTTATTTATCTCAGTGACTGTTTCCAGAAAGGCCTTTTATGTTGAGTGATCTTCTTAACGCAGTAAAACTTGTTCTCACAAATCCTGCCATTTCTTCAGTACCAGTAATTCATCCATCCGTCCATCAAGTTTATTTCAGACAAAGTGTCCATCGTTAAAATTACAAAAAGACATCATGCAACTGGTTTCACCTTGTTGACCAGTTCAACTGCTTGCAACTCGCCATTAAACTCATGAAGAAAATCGCCGGTTGTTTTTGTGAAAGAGTCAGGGCTGCTATGTAGAACTGTCTGCCAAATATGGCAATGTAGGCAGAACCTTGTTAACGAGAACCAACCAGAGCCCAATGAAGAATATTATGATAGTACGGAGAAATATATATTAACGTGTTAATGTTATTATCGAGTCAGCTGACTGGCGTGTGAAGGCGCTGGTATCTACAGAGCCGTCTGATGTTGGTCGTCGTTGTTTCACAACCGTCATACGTACTCTGCTGCAACTTGCTCCACATCCAGGCACCGACACACAGCCGTCTGGTACTGCTCAGGTGTGTCCTCGTCACTTGTAGTGGTCCAGGTACGTAGTGATCCAGGCACTGAGACACAGTCATCTAGTACTGCTCAGGTGTGTCCTTGGTCAGGGTTACGGGGTTCAAACACGTAATAAAATAAAGTAAATGCTGAAAAAAATTGCAAAGGTTTGCAAAACTTGCAAAAATGCAATAAAATGGGTGAGTGGGGCATTATTCTGATTATTTTAGCTGTTGCAGGTGCGACGTGTGATGTAACAGTCACACCACTGCATACGATGCGACATGATTGGCTGCAACTCTAACAAAATTATGCTAATGATGCTGCAACATTTTAATTGTACTTTATTGCAAGCTTATTTTATTTTATTTTGCATGTGTGGATGGCTTTGGTGGTCCAGATATGTGGATGCAGAAAAGTGATAGAAAGTTTTCCGTGATTAATATTAGTGCTTTGAGTCCTTATCAGTGCTTTGACACTGTCGGTTGGCTGACAAGAACGGACATTCCACATCTATGAAATCAGCTGCTACAGTTGTGTCCAAAGTTTTTTTTGCAGTTTAACATGGAGTGATGCCACTGTAAACTAATATTGTGTTGCTTTCTCTGCATCCGCTCTGTGGTGCTTATTTGTGTTTGTTTGTTCTTATTTGTTGCTGTAGAGATGTACAGCTTCAAGAATATATAACAGATTGGCATCCGATTGGAAAATATCATGTATCGAGGGATACAGCCATTTCAGGAGCTGGTCTGACTAAAAATGAAGTGACTATTCACTGTGTACACCGTGCTTGTGTGTGTAAATGTTAGATACATGCGTTGAACATCCTGCGAGCTCTGTACCGTGACACCAGAGTGGGCGAGGAAGTGTTTCCATACATCGCTGACGGCGTGAGAATCGCTGTACTGGGCTATGCCAGCACACAGTGGATGGTTCGTCAGCATAATCTATTGCTTGCTGTAACATAAGGCGGTACAGCTGGGCTCACAGATGCTGCGAATCATCACAATTTGTTTACATATCTACGCCTGTGTCAGCAAACAGTGTAGCGCGTTATCGACCAAAGCGCAACATTATGGAACACTAATAAGAAGTCATACCTTGCCAGTCAAACAAACACAATCATTAGCATGCTGCTGCAGTGACCAAAAGTGCCCAATATCCCCTTTGGCATCTACAGACTTAAACAGCTGTCGCTATTAATAGTAACCTGGCTGTTTCTTGGGTGTTGGTGGGAAATATGCAAGAAAGCGAAGTGTTTTTTATTTAAACTTGAAACACTGGTAATGCGTGTTCGGTGTTTAGGTACGAAACTCATCGACACTGTTGTTTAGTGCACTGATGACACGGATATTTGGCGTCCAGAAGACACGATCGACAAATTCAGCTCAGTACAACGTGTACGTACATTGCTTTCTTTCTTAATCACGCTATTTCTGTTTGATCTAAGTCACCAGTACCTCCAGAAAGAGTCGCCGCCACCACAGCATTTACTTTAATATCCGTTTTTCCAGTTGAACCGTGAGTCTGCCACTTTGCTGTCACTTTCTTTCTCTACTTTTTTTAGGCGAGAACCTGTTGGATAAGTTGCAGACGTTTTTAAAGGCTGTTTCATATATTTGTATGTATGTATGTGCTTCAGTCTCTGTATGTGTGTATGATACAGGATGACAGGCCGAGTGTTTTTCAATCGATTTCCAACGTTGTTTGAATTTTTTCTCAGCATTCTTACACAAGCAGAGCACCTGTCTGATAAGTAAGTAAAGCAAAAGTCTGATGGCTTTACTCCAGTGAAATTATGTTATTAATTGTCACTCATTAGTAATTGTGAGTTGATAATTACCTTAATTACTTTTTTTATATTGTGCCGTTGTTATTCTGTCTTTTAGTAGCATCATGTAACTTTTCAGATTTTTAAATGTATTTTTGGAATTTTGATCATGGTTTAAATATTATTCCAACAGTAATATTGATAAACTCTTCAGTTACTTGGCTAGCAACCCTATTATATAGACTTTCTCAAAAGAAAATATAAATGTACTTAATGTAACCTAAACAATGTTATCACTTGCAAACTGATCAACTGACCTTTGTAGAATTTCAAGAATGGTACGGCAACCATTTTGCTAGATTTTGAAGGTAGCTGGATTGGATTTAGAGACAAGAAATTTTGATGGATGACTGCATACTTTTATGCGTACTTTTGTCAAGTGTTCTTGCAGTCCTTTGGATTTCATGACCCTATAATCTTACTCATTTTATAATAATAATAATAATAATAATTTGGCCTAAAAAATAATAATAATAATACTAATAATAATATGCAGTTTTCGTTGGGTAATTTTAAGTGATAAATATGCTGTTGGAAACTGGCCAGTTTAAAGCTAGTGTGATACTCTTAAACTTTTCTCAAGAGTCAAGAAAGATAAGATCGGTGAGCAATTTTCCTGGTTGTGCTTCATTGACTGAGTTCCCATTAATGTAGTGTCAGTTTTTACGCTACAGATACGGCATACAATGTAAACACCGTTTTCTCTAAAGTTTCTTTTATAGAATAAATAGAGACAGAAGATCATTGACAAACGAGGATCGCTTGAAAAAATGGCCATTAAACAACTGTGTGTATTTTTGTCGCTCTGGTTTTAGATGCGGAGACTCGGCTAGAACTGTTGAGCAGCTGAGTCCAAGTCTCTACCCAGTCCTGTTGATACTTGGACGTCTCTGTCCATCAGTTGCCGAAGGATTCAACTCCAGTCTTCGACTTGAAGAGCTTGTTCCTTATATCATTGCGTAACTACTGCTAATCCTTTTATTTGACTATATTCGTTTTCTGCAGTTACTCTTAATTGTGCTAGATCAGCAGTTGGCGAAGAAAGCATTTTTTCCTGTGGCTTTAATGTCTTAATTGGTACACAGAACCAATATTGTTGTTATCTGACTGAGAATTGTGTGAGGCAGTTGAATATATATTTATCTGGAGAAATACTGACCAAATGTTATCACTGTTTATTTTGTGGTAAAAATGGCATCATTCCGTATATTTTCAGAATATAAAAAAAACATAACGTTTTGTGGGAACTTTAATTCTGAATATCAGCTGTACGTTTTATTTCAGTGACGTCACTATGACGTTATTTATATATGTTAAATGCAGTGGTATTACTGTTGAAATCATCCATACAGCACAGCATTCTGCTGTTTATTTTCTGTGGTACTAGGACTCGGTACAAATGCCACTTCCAATTAGATAGATATGATACATGGTGACAAGCGTTTACTAGATCATCAGTGCACGTTTGTTTAAGATATTTGCTCATATTCAGAAACTGTTGTTGATGATGATGAACCACAGCGGCCGCACCAGCCAGCGAAGCTGAAGCCGTTGTACGATCCCCAACAAACATGGCCGCCGCCAAGATTGCGGCTGTTGACTTCAACAAAATGACGTCACTCGACCGGCCTGCTTGCGGCCATGTTTGTTGGGGAAGATCTGCTAGCCAATTGACGGCTTCAAATGCTTCTGCTCTTCTGATTGGACGTAAGAAGTCTGGTGAATATTTAATAGGTCTGTGTGACGAACGACCTGGCCACTGGCTGCTGATGCTGAGCTGGGTGGGTGGCGTGTGTGCGGATGTTTAGCTGTGCCGCAAGTCCGGTGTTGAAGACGCGCCAGATGGCCGCTCATGCTCTCGGTCCTCTTCTCTCCTCCGCCAACGTCGTCTCAGTTTCATCTCGTCTAATTGACCAGCTGCAATCAGCCTCATCAACTTCATCGTCCAGACCACCACGTCACAATCTCATTCACGGTTCTCTGTTGCAGGTGACACTACGAGTATTGTGCTTACGATGATGTGATGCTATTGGTTTGGCCACAAGAAGGGCATACAGCATGTATCAGACCTGCAGCAAATATCTCTATTTTTTAAAATTTAGTTGGTATTAGGCTAGTTCATGTTCACGTACGTAATTTTCATTAAAATGGGTGTATTTACACTGAAAAAGATTAGACAAATCTGTTTCAATTTCTGGCATAGATTTTAGAGAATTTGATTAATTTTTGTAAAAAAAACTAAGAAATTGTGTATACATAAATATAGTCTGCATATTATTGAAATTTTTTTTGATGTCATGAAATAAGAAATACTTTGATAAATATGCAGTCATGGTAAATGTGTTTTTCAGATGGTTAATTAAATGGCTGTAAATGAGTAAATAATATGGAAGTAAGGTAAAGTGCTAGTACGGGATGTTTCTTGAGCTTCTGCTGTGCATCTGTTTAGATGATGTCTCTGTTACATGCAGTTGCACAAATGTCAGAATCGTCGCAGGCTGCCGTCTTTTATTTACTTACTGACAGACTTGCAGCAATCGCGCCATGCGTGTTGTCAAGGTATGATGGCAGCTCCGTAAATTGCTGTTTTATTTGTGTCGTTAACATTCTGTTTGAAGCTCAGTGCTGGCATCAGAGACTGTTAATGGTCATAAGATGGACATCAAACCTGTAAACGCCAAGGATTTTTTTAGTGAAAAATGTGAAAGAACAAAACTGGGGAAGAACCACCTAATACAGATTTACATTGAATAGAGGTGTTAAAATGGAAATAGGTAGGTAGGCAGTGTCCATAAATGTTGATCCAATTTTATTTTTGTGTTTTTATAGGACAGCTATCAGAGCTGTTGGCCTTCTATGTCCTGTTCCATTGCCATGACTATTATCATACTGTATGTTATCTGTTATGGAACAGATAAAGAAAGAAAAGAAAGACAGAAATATTAAACTAGAAAACAGAGCAATTATGTGCGCATATGTATATACATATAGTAGGGTGGCAGGCTGACTGGTATTAAAATTTAAGTTCAGAATTTTTGATGAGGTGCCCTCTCAATTTGTTACACATGTTTAGTGAATCTTGCGTTTGTTTGATATTACAGTCGTTGCTATGTCACTCGCAGCGCCTTCGTCAGAGTTTGCTGCATGACACTGGCACTTAATCATTCGCAAGAGATATCACGTGACCAGCACCATAGATTGTTTGTCGACTTAAACCATAGAGATGTGCGATGCGCTGAACGCCATAGAGATGTGCATGGAGATACTCAGGTCGATCAGCGGAGACCTGTGAATGAAGATATGAAGGTTGAAAACTGTAGAGATAGGCAAGTAAAACAACATAGTGATGTTGCTAAAGAAGCACAGAGCGATAGATCGTTCGATGATTTGGTGCGTAGAGAGGTACAGATACAGCTAATGAATTTTCTCGATGTTGGCAATATGGACTCACCGGTGACGTGGCAGCCCTATGCTGCATCGTATTATGCCGAGCTTGCGACTCTATGCCTGCAAGACAGTCTGAAAAGCGGAGGAAACTTTGTTCCGATACTTACCGAGTGTCTCAGCTCTAGTGTTTATGATGTTCGTCTGGCAAGTCTGCAGTTTCTCTCTGGTGTTTTTGATGGAAACAGTGGTGACGAAGTCGCAGCTGTTGATGATGATAATGATAATGATGACACTGACAGTAATAAGGATGGTAGTGATTTCTATCCACTGGATGCCTCAAGCCTGTCTGCCGTTGAAAGTAGAAAGCTGTTACGTGAAATGTTTGCGGATGCCGACGCTGGTCTGCTGCAAGTTCTTATTGACATGCTGCTCTACCGAGAGACGCATGATGAATGCCTGCTGATGGTGAGCAGTGTTATTTTCATTCACCAATTTTTGTTCGTAGATGGTGAATGCTTTTATGCTTTGATTGTTGCTGCTGTCGATGATGGTACAGTGATAGTGCACACAACATCACCGAGATGAGCTCTGGCATCTTCTCCGTAATCCAGATGTGCTATTTGCTATCAGCTATGGCACATAAACAGCAGAAGTTTCAGGG
>Ga0209782_1000211_pt1 | contig 23082 bp, 20 predicted proteins | sample WorMetmaBAHAMAS1_FD_187390 | JGI IMG/M metagenome (GOLD analysis project Ga0209782, IMG submission 187390) | Marine gutless worms symbiont microbial communities from Max Planck institute for Marine Microbiology, Germany - Inanidrilus... | ecosystem: Host-associated > Annelida > Digestive system...
GGACGCGTGCAATATGGTCGATTTTTACCGCGCGACGCTATGCTAACGCAGTACATGCCGTCGTCGTGTATCTGTCCGTCCGTTTCTGTGTGTGTCTGTCACACTCTGGTATTGTGTAAAAACGGCTAAACGTAGGATCACGCAAATAATGCCATACGATAGGGATATTTTGTAGTTGCAGAATTTCTACTGACAAGCGCGTCACGCGGTCCCTCTGCCATAGCAGAGCCACTTGTTTTATAAACAGAGTGTGCACATCTAACTCAGATAATACTGTGCAAATAAAAACAACAGTAAATTAACATCTGATTCTTCACTTCATGTACAAAATCATGCAAAAACAGGGTAAATATCCACTTATCAGTATAAACAATGCTAAATATTTCTCAAGTTAGTACAGCAACATGCTCTAGGTAGGTTACAATCTTTAATGATGGTGTTATTACAAATCAGCTGCTAATTCTTACAGAAAAAGAAATCTGATAACTGGACTAAATTTGGTGAACTGACAGGTAAAAATACAAATCACAAAAAACAATGGCTTGGTTTTCTGAGCTTCTTGTGTATCGTATGATTGACATGTTATACTTGGCACACAAATGCAGCAAAGCATAATAAGCAGTGAATAACCTGTTGATATTTCCTTGCACACAAGAACGCACGGAAGTACTTCTGCAAGGTGACACAGCGCTGCTTCATTTGGTGGAACCGTCGTCGATGATGCCAGCCACGAACTGCTTTCTGTAATGTCACTAACTTGAACGTCAACATTCGATCACGTTCTTGCTCCAGGAATACGTCTTGTGCGTCCTGGCAACATCATGTGCTAACAAGCTACAGAAACGTTCTTAGTTCATGTGGCACTATTTTTATAACTAGGACTGAAATCACAGAATCAACATAAATGGCATAAGCAACTAACTACAGATTAAGAAAGAATGTGACGATGTCACTAATACTGGTTAGGGTCAGTGCTTTGTATACCTTCAGTGCTTTTACAGTGTTGGTTGCATGGCAGGAAGGACATCTGGCCTGGAAAATGAAAACCTGTCCAACAGGTGGTGGAGAAGGACCCCAGGGGGAATAGTTACAAAGTTCACCTGGACAATGGCTATTACATAAAAGCAGCATAAGCAGTAGTGGTATTGTTTTTCTAATATGGGTCCAAAAAACTGAACTACATGGAAAGATATGAATTTTGCTGAATGGAAGAAACACATATGATATTCTGCAAGTAAGCAAGCAAAATGGACAAGCGATAACTTCACAAACTAATGCCACTATTATTAATACTCTCAGACTCCATATGGCACACTTTCATTCCCGAACACCTAGCTAAAACTGGCTAACAAAATTCTGATAATGTCAAAACACTAAATAAAAATATTTATAACAACACATAAATAAATACAATCGCTAACTTTCTTATTATTTTATTTACGATTTATGTAATATTTTTTTTTATTTTTCCAGTAATAGACTAGTGTAATAAAGCATGAAAAAAAATCAGAGACTAGATTTCTCAAGTAATCTCATTCTTATTGCCTTGCTACTTAAATATCAACCAGCACAGAAGAAAATGTTGCTAATTAATGTTACAAAAGTGCAAGTACAGTGTACTTAGCAGACAGGAAAATCACAAACTGATATTACATTATTCAACCACTATACATCATTCCTTTTCTTTGAAAATAGTGACCTGTGTGGCAGAATGGTAGATCCTTCGTTCGTGACCAAAAAGGTCGCAAGTTCAAATCTCGGCAAGTGGATGACCTAAAAGTCACCTGCGGGCTGACTGCCTCTACACTCGGTTCAGCGCCAAACCCAATGCTCGAAAACGAGTATGGGAAAACTTTATTTTTTTACTTTTAAAATGACATTACCTTCAAAAACACTTTTGTTCTTCCAAGCTGGAAGTCGCTTCCTCTAAGAACCGTCTGACATATTTTCAACGTGGCTGCTTCACATTTCTCAAGATGTGGTGGCCCAACACCTCGCACCAATATCCGATAGCGTTCCACAAAGTCACTGAAGAGATGCCGTATGGGATAGCCAGCGCGGCGTATCCGGATAGTCTCCATCATTCCGGAGTAACGCAGCTGCCTCAGGCAAAGAACGCGATCAAACGACTGCAACAAGACAATAGCATTTTCAATAACTCTCGCAAGCAGTGAAAGGCTCACATTTCCACAACAAAATAAATTTCCATAACATTAATTATTACTTTTGCGCCAGTGTGTAGCACCTGCAGAAATATCACTGCCACAATAATCAGTTATCAGTTTTACTCAATACTGTAATAACTGAACTGGTACTCCAAATTCTGGTACCTGCCCATCGCTATAAGTTTTATATCACAAAATGAATTAACAGTTAAGGTTTACAATTATCATTCACTGCCAACACGATTTCAATTGGATGTTACAGTCTTTTCAGCAATCATGTAATTCTAATTCACATCAAAAGTGAACAAATCCGTACATATATCACAGAAACATATAAGCAACAATGGCAAAAACTAATAAAAATCAAACCTTACCACAGTTTACTACAATTAGTCATCAACCAGATATAACAAATTCTACATGACACTGCCACATAAGCAACTATGAATCTATATCTTAACAAGATAATGACTCAGCACAACTGACATGTGGCTTCTTGAACTCATTCGGCTTGATGCAGCGCACAAAGAATGGTTGACACGTATTCAGCGTCTTCATCAAAGCATCCAACGACTTCTTGAACTGTGATCCAAGCGTGGGAGATCGCTTGCGTGTGTCTGGACCCTAGACACATCATTCCAATGTGAACATAGATGTCCACTAACAAAATTAATAACAACGTCTGCTTATAATAATTGCATAATAATTCTGCTATCAATATCAGCACATAGTAGCAATTGTGTGGATAAATTTCAGCAGACATTTTGTTGTTTTCTCGAAGGATTAAAACAATGGCCGCATTATGAACACAAATATGAAGTTCCTCCATTATCCCTAGACCAGTTGGCCAGGCATCTGAAACCCCCAAGCCATAATCATAGTTACCTGCGAGACTTACACAACTCTTAAGCAATAGTTTTTGAGATAGTGGGTTCCAGTGATTTCATGCTAGTCATAGCAAAAAATGTGGTATGTGCTGAACCTATGCATAAAAATTCTTGGCTATGCACTGGCCATAAGTAAGCAATAATTATATTCCTGCATGGTATGCACTTCAAATTTCTATGCTTGTTGGTTGTTGTTAGTTTAATGCATTCGCCATTTTTATGCAATATGACCACAAAGCATCATCTATGCTCTTCCAACATTAAGTTCAAAATAAAGTTTCTTACAGCGATGTATCCAAAGCAGCTTGACTGATAAACACATACCACTGACAAATCTGCCAGAAAAAGATCTGTGAAGAACTTGAATGTCGACGACTGGACCACTTGGAGCAGATCTTGACTGAATGTGTCACGATTCTTCTCCAAAAAACCTATATGATTGTAAATCATAATCTCTGCTTAATCAAGTAGAAAATTCAGAAAAATACAAAAATATATCCAGATATATATCAACACATACGTACTTACTTTACCTATAAAACACATATATTGGCTATCAGTAAGCAATAGTTATATTCCTGCATGGTATGCACTTCGAATTTCTATGCTTGTTGGTTTTTGTTAGTTTTTTATTACTTTTCTGAATGGTTCCATGCAGGATATAATGCTAACTAATTATGTGTCGTGCTATATGTGGCATGGTGCATCAAATCACAATGTCATCACAACACTACCAATCAGAAATCAACAAGTAATCAATCAGAAATAGTCCATATTTTTAATTCATGTTTAACATTTTGTCTCTACAGCAAATTAAACATATATAATGTTTCCTAGAGCACAGCATTTGCCGATACTGTTGACTGGCCAACAGGATAGGCACATGGCCTATATAAATCTTATCCATAATCAGAAAAATTCTTCTCCGCAAGAATAAAAGAAAAACAAAAAGCAATATTAGAAGCAATAGCAGTGGATGTTACTGAAAACATTTTTCCACTTACTAACTGCTGCGCAATGAGGATCATAGCAATCTTCACACTACACAATCCTGGGCATGAGACCATCACATGTTGACATCCACTTCCTAGTCAGCTTCAACCTGTTGCAGCCAGGTTTCTGAAAGTTGTTTACACAGTCAAATAAAACAGAAAAAAATCAAATGACAAAAACCACGTTACTGGTAGTTACCACTGACGTTGTAGAACACAACTCCAGCAAAATGGTTTATTCCAAAGCTCATGTTGATAGCAGACTTAGGTCTCAGATAGTTTGGGTTGTTAGAATGGTGCTTGTGTTGCTTGGCCAACAGCGTCACATCAGTTCCCTTTGGAAACTTGCTTTCCTCGTCGACAAGTGCGAGGATGTTGAGTGGCTTGACGGCAATCAGCTCAAGAGCTTCTTTGTTGTCAATGAACTCGATATGTTGCCAGTTGATCACCTCATTGTTGTATTCCTCCTACTCCCAACACACACAGCAACCAACCCATGTACACTCCCAAGATGTTGTTACAAGCTACCAAGCCAAATTTTCTGTAATCAAGTCCCGAAACAGCCTAATTTTTTGGCCTAGCAGCAAGCCGCCAAAAACAGTTTAAAGTGTAAACTGCCAAACTGTTTATGATGACTGAACTTTCATCCCTGACTGACTCGTGCATCTGCACTAAACTAACATCCATTCAATCAATCAAGCAGATTTGGATGGACCAAAAGAAAACTTTAATTTTTCAGTCTGAATAACATTGCTACTGAAAACTTAATAAAAAAGAACATTAAAGATTGCATGTTGAATATTCCAGTGTTTGACTGTTACCACATTCAAGGATTTCTTAGCAAAAAAATATCCATATTCAAGCATTTTAGCCATAAATACGGTGTAATAAAATACGGTGTAATGCTATTATTTCGGCTTAGCTGAAAAGCAGCCATAATTTCATTCAAGCCAGCTGGCTGGTCTCAAAAATTCGACTTGAAGATGTACAGTCATACTTCAGTGACAAGCAAGATAATCTGCAAATATAATTGGAAATATAAGTTGTGTTAACTAACATATTGTCAACACTGGCTCTCTTTCATCCTTCTGTTCCAGAAATAAGTTTCTGAGAACAACTAACACCAGCATTTCTACAGGCCAGATATCCTTCCTGTCAACGAACCAAAGTGTCAGGGCACCAAAGGAAACTTTGTTTAAACCTTTGTTACACTTAGCAGACAACGAAATCATCCTTTCCTCAGAGGCTATTACATCAGACCCTTGAAGGAAATGCCTTCCTCTCCAACATCAATTCCAGAGTTTAAATATTATCAAAAAAATATTAAAAATTAGAACTGTATGGCAAAAGACTAGTGTATAGCCAGCTCGGAATTGTAGTGTCACCTCGTAGCAAATACTTATGAAATACACCCTATTACTGATCACAGCAGTGCCTAACAGCCCCGCCCCCATAGCAAACATAGCTGAACTACCCGTGATAAATTATAGATGCCGGCCATACAAATTCTTACATCTTAAACTCCGCAGTCACTGAACCAAATTTCACAAAATTTTTACACGATGTAGAAAAATGCAATTAACCTACTAAAATCAAAACTGCAATATGCCAATTGCTTTCGGAATGCCAGTGTGTGAAATAAATGATGATTATCAAATTTAAACTGAGTCGTGGCAAAAATTCCACAATCTTCCTTCGTAAATTCCAAAGTTACTAGACAAATGTTCGCCAAATTTTTACACTATGTAGAGCCATGCATTAACAAGGCAATATTGCATTCCATTTCAGAACACTAGAGCAAAGAGTGAAGGCAGTCAATACAGACGTCTGCAAAAGCCCAAACTTTATTGGTTGCTATAGCAACGTCCCTTGGGCTAATACAAACTTTATATCAAATTAATAGTTGCTATACATATGTCTACCAATGCTGAAAAAATGGGAGAGATCGGTCCAGTACTTGCTGCGATAATATTGGGATATGTCGATTTTTGCCCAGTTGTTGCACAAACTCCCTTCGTAATCTCCGGGGTTACTGAACCAAAGTTCACCTAATTTTTACACAATGTAAAGCCATTACTGCCGCTATTAATGTGGGCATTAACAAGGCGACATTGATTCGGTTTCGGAACGCTAGAGCAAAGAGTGAAGGCGGCCAATTTCGACGTCTGCAAAAAGTCCGCACTTGGGGTACTACAAACTGTATGTCAAATTAATAATCGCCATACAAATGTCTAAAACACTGAATATATGGGGAAGATCTGTCCAGTACTTGATAAGATATTCGTTGGGATATGCCAATTTTTGTCCAGTTGTTGCAAAAATTCCACAAACTCCCTTCATAATCTCTACGGTTACTGGACCAAAGTTCACCTAACTTTTGCTGCAACATCATTGCAGCTGTTAATGCTTGCATTCACATGGCAATATTCCATTTGTTAAGGAATGCTATAGCACAGAGTAAACGCGATCAATTTGAACATCTGCAAACGGTCCCCACAATTAACCATAGCAACGTCCCTTTGGCGATCACAAAATAAATGGCAGTTTTCTAACCCCCACAAATTTGTATACAAACCACAAAAGTTTGGCGAAGATCAAACTAGCACACTCTAAAATATGTGGTGCAATATGCCAATTTTTGCCTAGTTGTTTAAAAAATTCAATCTAAGCCCTCTTAAACTTGGAAGTTACTGGACTGATGTTCAACAAGGTTTTACATACTGCAGAGGCATTATTACCACTATTAATGCATCCATTTACAAGGCGCTACTTTCGCAACGCCAGAGTAAAGAGTGAAAGTGGTCAATTTTGAACTCTGCAAACGGTCCCCAAAAATTAATTGGTTACCATAGCAACGTCTCTTGAGCTACCGCTAAACTTATGTCAATTAATAATCCTCATACATATGCCTACCAAAGCTGAAAATTTGTTAATGATCTGTCTAGTACTTGCTGAGATATTCAATGGGGTATACTGATTATTGCCATCTATGTCCAAAAAGGTGCAGATATTACTCTCTGAGGTTATTTGACCGATCTTGATCACACTTGCAAAGAATGTAGCAAAAATACTGCTATTTAACACCTGCAAATGGTAATTATGATATCTGAATCTGTATCGGAATGCCAGCGTGTTGAATGAACATCAGCTCGTTAATTTTGCCCAGAATTGGTTGCCATGGCAACATCCCTTGAGAAATCGAAAAAAAGACATCTGGATCGATAAAACACACACAAAATTCCTTTCATCTGCAAAAAAATTGTGAAAATTGGTCCAACTGATCCTGACATAACTGGGCTCAAATTAAAAAAAATTAACGCAAGCAAAATATATAGCCCGGTTGGCAAGTTTGCTGACCAGGCTAAACTAACTTCAGAAAATTATCAACAGTCCAGACAAAAATTAAGATATAATTTGATGTAATTGCAGGCAAAAAATAGAAGCATATTAATAAAGATGATGGATACAGAACCTGTTCGAGCTTAAATATGTGCTGAACAAAAAACTGTTGTAGATTTTCATTGGCAAAGTTGATGCAGAGCTGTTCAAAGCTGCAAAACACCAAATCGTTCATGCTATCATCTGCTACCACTATCAAAGAACCTTCAAGTTTTCAATTAAGACATAAAAGTAACTTATTTCAATTACCGCACCAAAGACCACTGCAAACAGAACAAATGAACTGAAAACTAATAAAACTAATCACAATAAAATAATTTATGACAACTGTAATAGAACTGTTAAAAACAGCCACAACAGCAGTAGGTAATGTCTTGCATTACCAACAGATACAAAAGCTGTGACAAAGATAGCTAGAGGCCACATATCTATTCACAACAGAAACAAGTTCATAATGACAGCAATTTACACATCACTTGCCTGTTTTTGTCGAAGTCTTCAAAGCCGAAAATGTCAAGGACACCAATGTTTGTGCGACGCTGTGCTCCTTTGCTGTTTGGTCGATATATTGCAACATTAATTCGTTTGACGATACCAATAAACATGCGACCATAGATGCCTTTCACGAATGCATCACGGACGTCAGTAGATGCTCCTGCAGCTAATGTTGTCGACACCGTTTCACCACGAGTGAATATCGTTTTTGTTGTAATTGCCGTCAAAACCTCGTCCTCTCTCACCTATGGTGCATCATCAAACAGCGTGCAAAAAAAACAACACATAAAAATATTATATCGACCAATGATACATTGCTGAGATGCCATACAACCTGCAGTGAAGACCTATCTGATATGAACCTTTGTTGTCGAACACATAGCAGGTTTGGCATTTCTGGCAGTTATGTGTAGAATGGTTTTCATCCTGGCATTAGCTAGAATAATTTAAACTGCTACAGCTAAACAATTTCTCTTAGCACTTAGCTGCTGTACTAAGCAAATGCATTGTAACTGATGCACATTGCCTTAATTATTGTTAGTCGTTGACTTACTTAACAATGTGATAGCAATAAGTCAAAAATCTCTTTAAAAATCTCTAATGTCTGGTTGGTCAAATAACATACAATAGAATACGAACCAGTTTTACTCTAGCATAATTTCGGCATAAGCAATATCACAAAAGCAATAATGTGAAGTAAATAAAATATAAGCACAAAAATAATATACAAAATAACAGGCAAACAAACACAAGTAATTTGAACGACCTCGAGCAGATGACAAGCATACTGAAGGCTGTCTCGTCTTCCGAGTTCAGTGGCATCAATGTTGTCAATGACAGTGGCTGCAAGCAGCAACACAGTCATAATGTCAACAAACACGTTCAATATTTGGCAAAAACTGCAAAGAAAGTTATGTTAATAACATCACCAAATAGGTTACACCATCCCATTCAGTGCTTTGACATTTTTGGTCAGGTGATAGGAAGTATAAAAAAGCCCTACATAGGCCCTATACCACTTCCTGTCAGTGGCCTGTTGTTACCATGTTCTATCTAGCACCGTTTTTAGATACTACCACTTCTGAAATGAACGTGACTGCCTGTGACCTTGAGAACTCATTCACTCGTTGACAATGATGCTTAAATCACAAGCCATGTGTGCTTTGTAATTTATGTCTAAACATATCGTAGTTGAATTGCACTTTATTTATGAGTTACAGGTATTACAAAAGTTTCAAACAGTAAAAGTTGCTTTCAAACTCACTTCATGTCATTCGACAGGCCATACACGATTTCCTATTTGTCTTCCATCGTAACTATGTCTCTATCTTGCATTGCGAGGTATGCAAACTGACTGTTGTTATGCAGATTTTTAAACAGAACTATGTATTGCACATTTAAGCTTATTGTTCTCACGTATTTTTGTTGAAAAAGTTCTGTATCATAAGTACCGTGGAAACATTTCAGCGATGCGATCCACATGTACCCGGTAAACACTGTCGTCGACCTCACTCATCATGTTGTTGCAGTGTACTGTGTTCGTATATACTGCTTATGTGCATTAAGTTGCAACTATTTAATTACCTGGCCTATCCAATGTTGAGTAGTATCTCTGGCTCCTCGTTGTCACCTATCTCAATGTCTGTATGTGTGTAGAATTGCTATTCTCAATTACCGGTGGACTCTCTTGGATCATCTCCTACATTGAACTCACCTACTCATCTAATCTTACATCTGTAAGCGTGTGTGTGCTGGCACTTAACAATCCTATAATAAGTCCCGCCCCGATCTGGAGGTGGAGGACAACACAAGGGCCAAATTGACAGACAGAACTCGGTCCAATTACCCAACACAGCCATTACAAAGGCTATGGCTAGAAGAAGAGAACATGAGCGAGCGCATCTTAGGATCGGTCCAAACAATGGTGGAAAGTATTCCGCTGCGTATTCGGTGGATTCACTAGCTAATATTATAACAAACAACACGTTAAGACACACTGAAATCATCGCTGTAAATACAACATACAAAACATCAACGTGGACTCACCAGGTTAATATTAGCAAGCAGATAGATAGAAGTTCAGCAGCATCAATCTGACGTTGCTTCTATGCACACACCGCATCTATGTCCCCAGATGGACATGCCAACTGGCCATCACGCATCTCACTGTTGAAGACTGATAATGCTCACCACGCGTAAACTGCCGCCCGTGATAACACCCGACACGAACACGGACAACCACTCGGATGACTAACTTAACACATCGGATGCGTTCAACTTCCCGAGATCGATGCCCAGAGCTATGATAACTGGCATGCCACTTGACCCCATGGCCTGGTCGCTTGACCCCATAACCGCGCGCTGTGATCGGTTAAAAGTTAGAGAACATATGTGCTGCACACTAAACAAAGTGCAGTTTCTGCAATTTAGTGTGCCATAAGTTCCTACTAATACAACAAACAGAAAATACTATGTGCATTTCTCTACTAACAATGTCGTAAAACACAACAATTGTGTCGGCGAGTCATTTGATCTCGCCCGCTTTTGGCATACTGCGACGAAAATTGATGCGGTCTTTGCATCATTCAAATAGCGGTTGATATTTGCCGAAACAGTAGATGATCTTGTCGGGTGTCAGTACGATCATGTCAAAAATAATGGGCATACTATACTTTAAAGAGTAAATCTCAAATCACTGCAACGGTGGTAAGTTACCTTGATGTTGTAGATTACCAAGATGCAATAATGCAGCAAGTACTCGCAATATGTCGGCAATCTCTTGGTCTGTGTAGGTCAAAACCTTCATTGCCGACCTGATGCCAGCAAACTCATTTGCATCATCGCGACCCTCGCATGTTACGTCTCCTCCCTGTGAAAAACAACACAGTTGTAACTACTCCATTGTTGAAGACAATTCATGACAAAACTACAACTGCAAATGTCAGTTTTGTACAGTCGTGTCAAGTCATCAAAGTGTTAGAGTCTCAACAAAAAAAATTCACTTTTAGCAAAACCAAAAGACATGTATTTTGTAAAAAAAACATGCAAATTGGCAAAGTAGGATAATTGCAATGTACAGGCGCATTGTGTAATACAATTAACATCTACAGTAATACTCAACACATTGTCCATAGTGTTGAAGGGAAGAAGCGAACTAACTGCAAGCCATGGTAATGTAACTTTTATTACCATTCTGGGCATTTGTATATCAGCACAAACAATACCGACTTTCATACAAACATACATTCCTCAACTGAATAAAGGCAGTTTTCAACATGGCCACCATTGGAAATCATTTCACTGATATTGCATCATCACAACCCTCACATTTCACAGCAGCAATTCTAAACTGTCGTTACCTGAGTCAAGTAATAATAATCAGTTGCAGTTCTCAAGTACAGAGCTCTCTTCTCAGATGCAGACATACCAGCAAGCATGCAGTAGAATATGTGATAATTTCTTTCATCTCGATTCTAGCAACAATCATAAAAATTATCACATATATTAACTGGATTACAGCAATCTGCTTTTACAGAAGTATAACTCATATGAATAAGACTAACTACAGCCTAGACTACTCAGAGAATATATCAAGCTGCATGCAATAACAATGCACTGTGCCTCAAAAAAACGACACAGATGTAGCACACTATAACTTCAACGCACATCAACCGATTTTGGTAATTTTTGGCAGAGATGCTGCAGAAAGAATATGCTATCGAACAGTGATTTGATACTCTGCCTCTCCTAACTAATGTCTCTGCATTACCTGGGGAAACATGGACCCCGGAAATTGGGTCTCTTCAGTCATACTGTGCCTGGAAAACGTCACTGTGTTAGCTTGCTATATCTTCGACTATCATGAACCGATTTTAATAATTTTTGGCAGGTAATAGCTGTGAATTTTATGTTATCATAAGCCTATTTAATTTCTCATGTTCACTTGCTATTACTCCCTTAAGTTGCTGCGAGTTTACGAAAGCAAAAATCACTCATTTTTTGACATCACCGGTTGTTTGTCGACATGCCAATTACTAAAAAAAGATAAGACTCTGATTAAAAATTTGTTTACGTGAAAGTTTCCTGGGAAAGATGGAACGTAGGCAATGTCCACAAGTTGTTACAAAAGCTCTGGGTTACTGGGTGGGTCAACCATCACGATGCAGCGGCCGCTCTGCTAATACCAATGATCTTGTTTGTGAACTGGTCTTAGACAAAAATGGCTAAACGAGAAATAATATTTGCACACTGTACTTAATAATACGACCTTATTGTCTACACAAAATTATTAAAATTGGTTGATGAGCGTCAACAATATAGCAAGCTGAAGCATCGTCGTTTTTGAGACATGGTACTGAAAAGACCATTTCCGGGGTTCATGTTTCCCCAGGTACTGCATAGACATTAGTTAGGAGAGGTGGGATTAGAAACAAACGTTTGATAGTGTACAATGTCAGCAACATTTCTGCCAGAAATTACCAAAATTAGTTGATGCGAGTTTAAGTTATAAAGTGCAACATCAGTGTCATTTTTTTGAGACACAGTGTATTAACAATATTGATGAGTTTCTAAAATTATATGAACCAAACACAATATCTTCTCATACATTGCTCCATAAATGACATCCACTGGGTTAATGCTTAACATCCCAATCGCAAAAGAACAGGTCACTTTAAAAAACGTTCTTTCTATGTAACCATTGATGAAAATAAATTAAACACAACATCAAACAGTAAATGTGGAGATATACTGACACGAAATAAACATCAAAAACACAACCCAGGTTTGGTTGTTATGTTAAACATCAAGCCTGGAAATCAAATAGGTCTATTCTTGTATTCCCAAGGCCTGCCCTAGAATATATGGCACGGACGATGGATGGTAATAAGTGTGACATTCAAATACAATGGGTGACATTATCTCTCCGATTAAACATAGTTTTAGACAGAACTCTACACTGTACGGCAAAATCTGGTTTTAAACTAAAGTTCAGATTAAATTCGGTTTTAGACTTGGTCTAAAACTTTTTTAGCCCGCTCATCTAAGTTGCCGACCGGGCTATATATTTTCTTGCGTTAATTTCTTTGTTTTCTTTTTCTTTTTTATCTCTTTTTGATGATTTCTCACAGAACAATTATCTCAGGATACGTGGGACGGATTTTCGCAATCTTTTCACTGAATGAAAGCATTTTAGGTAAAGATAATCGGTCGGGACCTTTTTTTCGATATCTCAAGGGATGTTGCCATGGCAACCAATTTTGTGAAAAAAATGGCAAACTCCCAACTTTCAACGCTCTGACATTCAGAAACAGAATAGGATATCACTACCTCAATGAGCACATTAACAGCAAAAATGATGCCCCTGTATCATGTAAAAATTTTGTGAACTTCGGTCCAGTAACTCCAGAATTGACGAAGCTCATTTGTGAACGTCTGGTACAACACGGCCAAAAAACTGGCGTATTTAGTCGAATATCGCCAGATATACTGGACCGATTTTCGCAATCTTTTCACCATATGAAAGCGCTTTGGGTGCAGATGATGTATCTGTGCCTTATTTTCCAATTTGTCAAGGGACATTGCCAGTTGGCTACCAGTAATGTTGGGTGAACCAAGAAAGTATTAAAGGCGAACTGATACTACATGCATTCTTTGCACGTTCGCCTGGTGGTAGCATGGTTATGTTTTGCTACTACCTGCTAGGGGGTGACGAGCGGGCTATACACTACCTTTGCCACGCATTTCTAGACTTTATAAAACCTTTTCTAAAACCGAGTTTTAAACCAAGTCTAAAACCAAAAATTATGTCAGACAGACCAACTATTAACGTCACTTATTAATGAATGCACAGTCAACACATGCGATGGTACAAATAAGGTATAACCAGTCTGCATTCAGTTAGTCTGCTAACTTATTTGTAAATACTAAATAAATATTATTCTTTTCATTTAGAATTCATGCATTTGGCATTCTGGTCAGTGCCTAGCCTCGTTCGTTTGTTTATGTGATTACGCCATATCTAATGCTAAATCCGAAAAGTAAAGTGAATTCTTTCTAAAACCGAAAGTTAAAGACTAGAGTTTAAGCAGGCCTGACTAACTAAATGCATTAGGTAAGTTCGGTTTAAAACTATTGTTCAGATTAACTTTGGTCTAGAACCAAAGTTCAGTCTTAACTTCAGTCTAAAACCATACTTGAGAGGAAAGTTTGGTTGTAGAATTGGTTTTAGACTGAAGTTAAAACTGAATTTGTTGTCACTTTACTTTTTTATGCTAATTAGGTTTAATAAGAACTTTGGTCTTAAGCCTTAAGATAAAGTCACCCACCGTCTAAAATGTTGAAATGTCAATGCAAACATACTACATGAGGGTAAAATGTAAATGTTGCTGATACAACTGAGGGACATCACAGTTAAATCAAATATCATTTGTTTTGTCATTCGACTTTTCTGTTTGCAGTGATGTCATTGATTTGCACATGATGCAGCTGATAACACTGCCATTCCATCACCTCTCACTTTGCTGAATGCAGAATGGTTATACCTTATTTGTACCATCCAACCACGTCTTCTTGGAAAAGAAAAAAGACTGTTAACTGTTTTTGTTGTTGATTTTTATAGTAAATGTGTACCTAATTTTGGACATTCAGTTTGATTTGTTTAACTGGTTATCTGCAGCATGTTATATATAAAATACACAATAAGAAACAAATAAAGGATAACGCACTTGGTGAACAATGCGAGATTTCTCCAGCAGATACTGTTCAATCTTGGCACATGCTATTGGTCCACTTGCATCAAAGTGAATATCAATGTATTTCCCAAATCGGCTCGAGTTGTCATTCCGAATAGTCTTGGCATTTCCAAATGCTAAACATATCCAAGATACCGGTACTCATATCAACAATAATTTATTTAAAAAAACACACAAAAAAAGTACACAGCATAGCACCAAGCAAAAGAGTAAATCACTATTATTTGAGACAGCTGTTACATCAAGCACTGCAAGATATCAGCTGCATCAGAGTGCACTTCAACTGCATATAGCACTGTCAGTTATCATACTGGGCATATCCCTCCAATACTGAGTATAAGTAAGTAAATATAATTTACAAAGATGCACAATTGTACATTTACAGGAAGACAAAGATAAATGGTCCGCAAAAGCTAAACCTGAGGCGCTACTGAAAAAGTGCTAACTGCACTAAAATTTGCAATAACTGAAACAACTCAACAGTTTATATCACGGGCAATAAACAGTCAGACCTTCCATGATTGGATTTGCCTCCAGAATCTGCTGTTCAATCCACGAGTGCTGGCCACTGACGGCAGCAAGAAACTGCAGTATTAACTTGGTGCTTTCAGTCTTACCAGCTCCAGACTCGCCACTGAGACACACACACACATGCACCAATACACCGGGAAACCCGACTGGGCTAGCCAGTTGCCCATCCTAACATTTTTCCTCCACCTGTTCCACACGGGATAGCTAAAACTGCAGCAATAGATATTCCTGCAATCTCCACACCTGCACTATCACCCCATCATTGTCCACTCCCACAATGTCCATTCTCATTTTCTTTATCTTCCATAAATGTTCACTCTGCAAGAGATAACTGGCTGAGGTTTTTTCAGGCCTAATGTCTCCAACCAACAGCAACAAAACAAATCTGAAAGCAGTCACCGCAAACAAGGAAAAATCAGCTAGTGGCCTCACATCTGTTCATAAAGCAACTGACTTTTGAGTGAAGGAATGCTGCTATTTCTATAACATGTTTTCCACTGCCACTATCAAACAAAACATAAAAAGATAAAAATAAGGTTCTAATGCCAGAAAAATAATAATTGCAAATGCACCGCATTGCAATAATAATCATTACAATCTAAAATATTGTTACTATGTTTATGTGTATGGAATGTATAACCTCAGTTGCAGTTCTATAATTTATATATATTGCTTTACAGAAATAACCTCATGCAATATAGTAAAGTACATTTGGTTGCTGTAGTAATGCATTCTACTTCATGCCATGTACTCTAAACTCAGCTCTGAAAATGGAACATAATTGCTGTAGATATTACCAACCTGATGATGATGCACTGATCCTTGCTATACCGATGCATATTACGATATGCATTATCACCAACAGCAAAAATATGCGGTGGAAGCTCCCCCATTTTATGACCCTTGTACATTTGTATCTGCTCTGCAGTGTAGATTGGCAAAATCTGATACGGATTGACAGCAACCAAAATTGAACCGGTGTACGTCTGAAATGTATGAAATTGTCAAACGATGTAGAATCATAAGATTCAGAATATATAAAATAATACACTACATTACAACACTCCATAGTATAATTAAACTTCTGATGCAATGGTTATCCTGAATGTTAAGCTGTACTGCAGGCTAATTTCAGGAAGAAATAAGTCGTGCTGCTGATTTGCAGATAGACCGATTTCACATATAAATGCACTGTACAAAATGCAACTACAGTGACATTTTGTGCACAGTGCATTTATATGTGAAATCGGTCTATCTGCAAATCAGCAGCACGACTTATTTCTTCCTGAAATTAGCCTGCAGTACATAATACACATGAACCTATGTATATGTGGTTCTTTAACACCACATCCACCTAATTATTCTCATCTCAGCCCACTGAAGTGTTGACTCATTTTATTTCTTCACTAATCAAGTTTCACTGCCACTTAACACACAACTTCTATATAACTTAGCTCTCATGAGATGAGAGACATCCTTATTCGCAAGAAAAGCACAAGTTGCCTAAATTTATTCTACCCGAAAAGGTAAAGCATGCAGTAGAATATGTGATAATTTCTTTTATCTCGATGTTATAACAGTTTGCAACCAGCCTCACCACTATGGAAACTACCAATTGCCGCAGGTGACATACCTGCACATACCAAGGTGGTATACCCATTTCAGTACTAACTGGGCTCAACGTAGGGTAATGTTGTTCATGCGATGAATGATGCTAGCACTACACCTAGCTACCAACTCTAGCCTCCACTACTGAATTGATATCTCAGTCTTCACAGCATGTCACCCACGTAACAGAACTCATCCACTAACTCCAGACAGACTTGCATCATCACCAGTGGCATAGCATTCTGCTGTGGGCCCCAGTTCAAGAATCTGATGGGAGCCCTTGAATGCACGTCCATCAAGGTAAGGTCTATTGGCAGCACAAGCTGTTTGCAGTTGGATTACGGATCGATGCAAATCGAACAAAAATGATGACCTGTGATGACATCACCAGGATGCAGCTAAGTAAAACTGCAACAGTAGCTACAGCTATGCACTACGCAGTCTGCAGGAAAGCATATATAATGCTGCAAATTGTTATCTCACTGTTCACACTCCTTTTCACACTTTTGTTGGTCTTGCATCTTTCTTTGTTACTGGGACCATTTGGAGTTCTGGGCCCCGGTTCAATGAACCACATGTAGCTATGCCACTGACCATCACAAATGTCCATGCTGGTCCTATCCATACTAGCTGGTTAATTTGTACAGCCTTCTACACACAAAAGGCTTGATTTATTCATGTTACCTTTTATAATACTTCACTTCTTTTGCACCCATTTCTAACAATTAGTACAATGTATTGAGTTTCTACTGACACCTTTACCACAAACACAACATAACCATCTTTCAGTATTCTGTACCACCTCGAGGTATTCTCCATCATTCTCCACTAATCATGATTTTATAGTTTTATTCTAATTCACTTTCATGCTTTTACTCTTCATTCCATTCTTCCATCTATACTGGTGAAAAATCATGAATCTGACAGAAATACTTGTGAGTCATGATAGCATTATACCTGGGGTACCTCACCTGCATACAATGCTGCACACTACCAACAAACATAGAATGAGAGAATATGAATAGCAATACAACATACATAAATGAGGTTCTGAAAATATCGCAAGTGAAGGTTGCGCAGGATACCAGCTTCATTGAGATCACCAAGCTGAATCATATCTTCAACACCTTCAATGGACGACGCATGCATAGCTCGTAGACGTGTTCCAACTTGAAGCACATGAGTCTAAATTTTTTAACACATTCAATTACCACATTCTATGGCAAACTGTTCAAACCACGCACCTTGTCTTCATATATTGGTTGGCACTAAAATGTCCCCAATTCAAACACTCATAGCTTAAGAACTAAAATATGATATTCAATGACACACGTGTACATTTACTAAGTGCATGCTTGATGTATTTTGTGGCATCATCACTTACAAAGTACTGTTATTGCAGCATCTGAAATCGTAAATTTATGTTACAGTTTGATAAATAATTGTTTAATTCACTGTAATGTTTTCTAACCATGACTAAATTTTCATAACATCAAATCTCAGCTGTTTCAGTTCCAGTGTGATCAGTATATAGGGCAAATGTGTTCTGTACAAGACATTCACGTTGAGATTCCATGAAGCCAAATTACTTCCAAAATCTTGTCCAAAAAGAAAAGTTCAACTACATGTTTGACTTTTTTCACAATCCTGCTAACAAGCAAACTGACTAGCGACCAACAAACATAAGTTACCAGAACAACAGGAAAACTTCCTTAGAAGCCACAGCAATTATTCAAGAAAGCAGACTCACGTGTTTGTCATCGTCAAGCAGGTGAATACGACTGTTATCAACACTGAGCACAACAGCGCCGACTGCGACGTCATATTCACCATGATTAGCCTGACGTAACTCCAACCACACCCAGTCACCCTATCACCACACAACATGCCTACTCAGTTACCATATCATCTGCACTTCACTTAGAACTGTGCCATCAACTCGTCAATAATTTTTACAAACTGGATGCTCTTTGAAGCATCAAAGCACTGAAGGCATCACTCTAAAACACATAATTCTAAAACTAGAAATGCGTGGCAAAGCCTAGTGTATAGCCCGCTCGGCGCCCCCTAGTGAATACTAATAACACACTCTTACTTACTTATCGCCACCTTGCCGAGCAGCCCCCCCCCATACTGAACGTACCTGAAGAAAAATTTTCGACACCGACTGTACAACTTCTGATGTATTAAACTCCAGGGTCACTAAACCGAATTTCAACAAATTTCTATAAGTTGTACAGAAATGATTGCCGATTAATCTAATGAAATCAAAATTGCGATCTTCCAATCTGTTTAGAAATGGCAAGGTGAGGAATGAAAATCGACGTCAAATTGTGGGTGCATCGCTGCAAAAATTGCGCGTTTTAACAGCGTAAACTCCGAGATTACTGGATGTAAGTTCACCAAATTTGGACACAATGTAGCCCGATTATTGCCATTGAATCTTTTGAAAGAAGATTTACGATAAGCCAATCCGTTGTCGCATGCTGAAGCATCGAGTAATGGTGGTCCCACGCGACATTTGCGAACGTCTCCCACATTTAATGGGTTGCCATAGCAACGTCCCTTGGGCCGCTGTGAAATGAATATTGGGAAAATCATCCCCACTAATGCGCCTACCAAACCTGCAAAGTAGGTCACAGTAGGTCCAGAACATTGTGAGATATTTGGCGTGATATGCCGATTTTTGCCATATCGCCACAAAAGGTGCTATTGTTAACAGCATAAACTCTTGAGGTTTCTGGACGGAATGTCACCGAAATTGCACACGATGTAGAGATATTCATTCTATCTAATCTTTTGAAATCGGAATTGCGATATTGCAGTCCCTTTCCAAATGGCAGTGCAATAAAGTAGATTGGTCCGTAAAAAACGCCAATTTTTTTTACTTTAATTGGTTGCCATGGCAACGTCCCTTAAGATATCGGAAAAAGTAGAACGTAATGATCATCTGCAATTCAATACCTACAGTATGGTGTAAAGATTGTGACAATCGGTTCAGTGGATCCTGAGATACTTCGGCTCCAAATGAGCAGGTCTGGTACGACACAAAATTGATAGCCATGGCAACGTCCCTTGAGATATCAAAAAAGAGGTCCAGATCGATCATCAGTACCCAAAACGCTTTCGTTCAGTGAAAAGATTGCGAAAATCGGTCCAGCGGATCTTGAGATAATTTGTCTCCGATAAATCATTAAAAAGATAAAAAAGAAAGAAATTACGGAAGGTAAAATATATAGCCCGTTCGGCAACTTAGCCGAGCGGGCTAAATAATTTGTATCGCTGCAACCATGCTCTTATGGTAAATTCAGAAATACTGGAATAATGTTACCATGACCAATCTCCTCAGTTTTAATTTGACCGACCCTGTCACTGAAACCACCTTCCTGTTTCACTTTGTCAACCACGTCCCAATCTTTCCGGCTTGGACTATCATCTCTCTGTGTGCTCATCACGTCCTCTTCTTCTGTTGGTTCTCCACTCTCACCATCCACGACTCCCTCACTCTTTCAAAAACTACTTGTTCCACTAATCCTTCCAACAATAGACTCTCTTCTGGCTCCAGGACTGACTTCATGGATTATCACATGGCACCATTACTTCTAAGCAATATCGGTTTTTGTTTTTAGTTTTTTTTACATTATTCTTTCACGTTTCTGGCTCAGTGTGGTAGATTATGTTGACTTTTAAAAGCTTTTGAGCACACTACAAATATTCCACTACACCAATCTCAAACAGTTATGTCAGTTTGGGCTAGGACCACTAAACACACCTTGGTAGATAATAATAACATCTATTTTATAGCGAGATTCCAAACCAAAATAAACCAAGCTAAGAAGGGAATTCACAGATGCTAGTCAGAAAAAATCATCCATTGAGCTTTGTGCTTTACAGATTCACCAAAAGAATCTCAAAGAAAGGGAATGTGACATCCTTGTCTGATCTGACACCAACACCAGCACACTCTTTAACAAACATGTTATCACTGTATACATACAGTGCCATATTTCACAACTTCTATGCAAAACTGGGCCAAATGACCACCATGACAAATCTGAGGATTTGGAGTTATGGTAATACATCTTAATTTGCTGCGGTGAACCAGAACAAATTTCGATATAAAAATATCAATACAGTACTTTTATCTCACCTTGTTTACAATAACCATGCTGACAAATGACAGAATTTATCGTCAAAATATAGTCATGCTTTGACTGCAAATCACACAAAAACACATAAGCACATAATGAATTCTAATGTACCTAGTAACACTAGTAATGTACAACAGTCTTATGCAACTGTGGATGCTTGATAAATAATAGCTTATGTAAATACTTATTCTTGCCATGTAATAAAAATCTGGAAAAAAACAGCTGTATTGGTGCAGCTCGAGGTTTTTCTCACTCCAAAATGGGTACAAAAAACCTCAGCAAGTACTGTGCATATTGAATCCCAATTTCTGATAAAAGATGTAAAACAACTGTTAGAGCTATTGTAATGATGCTCAGATAACCATCTGAGTGGTTATTGCATAAGGCCTCAGTATGTACAATCATTTAGGCCTAATGCTTACAGATATTATTAAGGTACTGACTTCGAATTAGCACAAGTAGGTATTAACATGCAGGAATAAATTACTAAGCAAATAACACTATCTTATTTTAAAACAATTCATAAAATCAAACCATAAAAAGACTACCATAATCCTGAAATAGAAGCCGGGAATTAAATATTAAATGCAGTTTTGTCCAAAGCTCCACCCAGAACCCAATGGGTAACTTATAGCACTTCCCAGATCCTCTATGTGCATTTTGGGGAGGGTGCTTTGCAGCTATAAAGGGTTACAAAAGGTGAGGAAAACAAACCTTAAATTGGAGATTGTGGGAAAACTTCATCCCACCTAATTTTTGAAATGGGGAATACCATTCCCCAGTTACTTGGCGATCTGTAGGAAACATTGTTTGCTGCATGAAAATGAATGACAAAACTGCTCCTTGAGTCACAGTTTTGAAGCTTGATAGTACATACTGAGGCCTTCATGATGGTTATCTGAAGCATCATTACAATCGTTCTAACAGTTTTTAAATCATTTATCAGAAAGTGGGATTAAATATGCACAGTAGATTCCCTAGCTGGTCAGTGATCTGCTCCAGACACCACCAGAGGAATTAACAATGCAGCCTCAGATTCCCTAGCTGGTTTTTGGGAGGAAAGGGAAGGGAAAAAAAGAGGAGAGAAAAGGAGCAGAAAAAAGAAGGGACAGAGAAGGGACAGACGGAAAGAGAAAAGCTATTATTTTACAATTTGACCACTGGAGGGAAGGAGCTAATGGAAGGGATTTTTAAACAGATAATAGATTATTTGGGCCCACATAGGTATGCCCTAGATGGTAATTATCGATCAGTTCCGCCATTTTTGCACATCATACCCGGATCCCTAACACAAAGACAGACACTGCTTCATGAGATATCTGTAGCAACTACATGATGCATCAGTGCACTCAAACATGCAGTCAAACAATGTTAATAAACAGCTACAGCACATGCACCATCAACAAAAAAACAACTGCAATTACATCAGTGCTTGTGCATTATGTTCCTGCACCATGCCAATCTATGTGTATGTTAATAAATCCTTCCAGAAAGCAGTTATTTCCAATTAGTGTTGCTTACCACTTACCAGTCAAGTTTAAAATGTATTATGTGTGGAAAACTGAGTCAAGCCTGAAGTAAATTATATTGCTTAACAGAACATTTTTCTGAACAATCTTCAATGAAACTGTGATGTAGCAATAGGCTAATTCTGCATTATAAGTGTATCATACATTTTCTTACCATTCTATTATTATATTTTGTGGCATCTCGTCTGGTTCCACTTCTCTTCTTATTAGGTTTATGATTGTAGTGTGATAATCTAATCCAATAGTTGATACTATCGGTGAAAACAATCAGCCAATATAACAGCAACAGCAACTGTTTTGGCAGATCTAGGCCCAATGTAGCTTATCCCATATCTTCATGGCTTAGCCATCCCCTCATGTGCATTAGAATACAGAAGGCCCATTATCATCCATCCATGACAATTAGACCCCGAAGCCGTGGCTCAAATGTTTGACGGCTGGCTTAAAGGGTTTTAGAGACGGCTAGCCGGCTTAAGCCGGCTGGCGTGGACCTTAAGTGGCTGGCTACGGCTTAGACAAGTACGCGGCGGCTTACGGCGGCTTACGGTGGCTTAGGCTGCCTACAGCAGTGAG
>Ga0209782_1000212_pt1 | contig 23076 bp, 15 predicted proteins | sample WorMetmaBAHAMAS1_FD_187390 | JGI IMG/M metagenome (GOLD analysis project Ga0209782, IMG submission 187390) | Marine gutless worms symbiont microbial communities from Max Planck institute for Marine Microbiology, Germany - Inanidrilus... | ecosystem: Host-associated > Annelida > Digestive system...
GTCCGGGCAGAGCCCGGCCGCCAAGCACATTCTGACGCATTTTGGGCCTAAATTTGCACCTTTTTGAGTACCTAATGCAGCTTACTGATACACTTAGCCACAACATCATCTCCCACAAAAGGGATACCGATGAACCAATCACCAAAGCAGTCAGCAAATATAGAATTGCAAACTTTGTCCTCCCTCACTGAGCAAGTCGTCCTTTGCCCATGGCAACTCGTCCGTTGGGACACAAAAAATGGGTTTTTAGGCCCTGGCTGGCGTCGATCCCTATGGGACACCCAAATATTTACGAAGGGGGGATATCCATGGTAATGTCCCCCAATATTTTAGAAGTGATGTCGTTTAGGATGTCGACTCGAGTGACAGCAACTGTTGTTTGTTGTATTTTAACGCAAATATTATGTGTAGTTTCACAAAAAAAAGTTTCAGCTTCTGGGGACTTCGTCCCCCAGATCCCCTACCGGGGCTCTGCCCCTGGACCCCACTGAGGGACTTCCGTCCCCCAGACTTCTTTTGTTCCCCCAACAATCCTGTAAGATCAATGCCCTTGTACGCCTACAACCCGAACGCCAGATTACTCTCTCGCCCACAGCGCACAACACATGTACTGTGTTTTACATTAAAATCTGGTGATTGACAGATTTGTTTACAGCATGTGTTGTGTGATTATAATTTAGCGATTATTTTGATTTTTGCTGCTGCAGATCTATGACTCTGCAGTCACTCTTACACTGGTTGTAAACTGGGAAGTTTTTACCATAAATTAATAAACTATGTAGCATATCTGACTGTAATAATATCTCTGAAATGGTGCATAATAAGCACTGATAGGAAGTCATACATGATAGCTTACTTATCATCACTGTTGACAATACCGAGTTGTTCAAAATATTTCGCCTTTTGCAACCTTTTCTGAATCTTATATTTTGAAAACCACAGCATACATTGGCTGGAGTGTAGTTACTTGTATCTGTACATCAGACTGACTGAGCAGCAAGAAAGGCACGTGTGAACATTGACCTCTGTTACAGCCTATACCTTGTAACCAAAGTTATCATAGACAAAACTGCACGACATCAGCTGCAACCATTGCATTGTCAACTGACATCTTATCTGCAAATTGAAAAACTGCAAGTAAAAAAAGTTACAAAGAGCTTCAACATAGTTATGCTGCTGTCTGACCCTGAAATATTATAATCAATCGCGTTTAGCTGTGGGATGATGGGAATATACTTCAGGCAACAACAACGATTATATTAATTGCTGTATCAAACATTCCTTGATGCATAAGACGTTACAAACACCAATGAGTAAAAGCAGATAAGCTGATCAACAAAAGCTTGGCAGTGCACAAACTGCCAATGTAAGAGTCAAATGTACTTATAAATGTATTTATAACTTATCTGAAATGCACTCAGATTGCCTAATAAAATATGAACCTTTAATTTAAAGTTAGTCATAGTCAATAAAATATAGACTATAATGTTTACAATATCTAATAAAATTTAAAACTAAAAATACCAAATATTACCTGCATGTCTGTACATAGGCAATGCCATGCAGATAGAGACAATACAGAAAAATGACCAATGACAGCATAATGCCCAGGATACCACTGTTAATTACTGTTAAAACACAAACTGCCACTAACAAGCAGATGATATCATGAAATTGAAATGGTTGCCTAACTCTGTTCACAGTAAACTTTCATGCAAAACTCATAACTACTGATTGGATTATAAGCAACAAACAGCAAATAATTATGTTTTGGCACACCCTGTCTACTGGTGTGATGGAATAAAAATGTGAATGCATAACCATAAATGAGTTTCTCAGTTTTTCAGCAATTTCACACAATGGGCTGTAATGATTAAAATCACAAATACATCGCATTCACCAGTCATGAATGTCTGCACAAACACTACAGAAGTAGTCTATGGATAACAAACGTGTCAAGACACTTGACTGCACGGTTAGCCATTTGGTCTGACAAGTGGAACGGGGCCTAAATGCTTTTATTTAAGTAAAAAGTAACGTTTGGTGGACTTTCAATTGATTTCATTCCGGCATTGCAAAAAGCTAGTAAAGTACACAAATACTGGTGGTGAGTAAATTTGTTGCAGTGAAAATAAAAAGGCAAATTAGAATCCAACCATTTTTAAATGGTTCAATGTAGATTAAAGCTTGATTTAAATTAAGTACTTTTGTTCCTCTGGTAAACAAATATGCCAAGTAAGTCAATTATAAAGTTAAGTTAAAAAAGTTAAAGAGTTAAATTAAAAATATATAATATCATCTGCATTCAATCATATCTGGACGGATATTAGGCCTACATTAAAAAACACACTACAATTCACACAGCTTCAACAAGAGCATTTTACAACAACAATAAATAACAATATATAACAAAGACGGACGTATAACCACGCATATCAAACTACTGCACCGAAAAACAAACAACATTGTAACGATCAAAATGTGGTTAACATGCTGCTGAGACTAACAAATACAGATGAGTGCTTTGCAATGAGCATAAATGTAAGTTAGAACATGACACAGACTAATAAATACGACACACAAATAAATAAAAGTTCTAAGCACCAAAATGACAGTAAAAGTGCAAAAAGTACATATCACCTCAATCTGAGAAGCAAATGCAGATTGCAGACAGATCTTTTCTGAGTAAAAATGACAAAAAAGCATAGAATATGGTGCAAACTATTTAAAACAATTAAATTTAATGCCTGATTAAATTAACGGGAGATTAATTTGCTGTGGAAAAACCGGACCTAACAGAGTTAACCACCAAGAATGGCATTAACACTGCTGCTTATGGAGGATCCTCATTGTTTTTGCACATTACGCAGAATGAAGACTGCTGAAACTGTTGAGCCAGTTTTATTAAGTTTTTTTTATAAGATCTATCAATATGCTTTGTTCATTTTCTATCAAAAATTTTTGCATCATTTAATAAGCATTTCAACCCTTTCCAGCGTGAAACATCTGATCCAATAGCAGTCTTCTGCTGTTAAAGGTGCCATGCTTGGTTGAGTGACAAATTTATGGCATTGTGGACTTTCTTAATTTTCATATAGAATGTTTAACTAAGGAGAATAAGTTTAATGCAGCTTGAATGATGAGTAAGTACATGCTATATGTATTATGATTATTATGTGTTCTTTGCTTCTTAGTCCAAAAATTATGAATGATATAGGACTTTTAATTAGACAAGGAATTTTTGGCACACTCTAAATTTTAAATGCACATTTGTTACTTGGATGGTTGATAATGCAGAATGTTTATAATGCATAAAAACTTGTGTCCTGTACAATGCAATTATTTTATTGCTAGAGTAAAGGTTGCTACTACTTCTAAGTTGTCAAGTTTTTTGAGCAACCAGTTATGTAAGCCACTTTTGGGACTGCAGAACAATTTTATACCATAAGAAGTATAAAAATCTTCACATCAAAACACAGTAAACAGTATACCATAGTGTTATCAGTAGAGACAAACACATGCAAAAGGTAATATAAAGCAAAAATAAATAAAACATACCATACAAAAACAGAAAAGAACTGAGAGAAAAAAAACAAAAAAATAAATGTTATACAGCAGTCTATAAATTACTACATTACCGGTATGCTCATCAACTACAAAGTGGCTTAAGACTTTACACCTTCTAACACAGTGAACCATATATATATATGTTAGTGCCTTACAATTCAGTGGCAAAATTTTCGATTAGATGCAATTGTCCACTCACTTACCTCAAAAACCACATTTCTAAACTTCACAAAATTTTATGTATGGTACCTGTGCCACGCCTCGGTCCTCCTCCAATGACAATGCAATATGTTATGTACTTCCAATTTGGGGAATGACATCGTTTGTACATAATGACCAGGCATAAATGATGCAAATTGGGCATATGCTCAAAGTAAAACACCAGGGGGAGCATGGGGCAAGTCTGATATTCTCAATTGCCTTATTTATAAACAAAATGTTAACATAGTGATATCTAATGAAGACAAAAGTCATCATGCTGACACAATAAAAATAGATGGGATGCAAAAAATTCATTTGATAAATTTATCAAAAACAGTAGGAAATAAAGAATATCGACAATGTATCAGCAGGCTGACAACAGTCTGGATGATGCTCAGCAAAGATCTGATGGATCTAAAATCCTCTAAATAAAGATTTTATCAGTTGCAACATCAAACAGTGGCAATATTAAAATACTGCACCAATGTAAAAATACTGTACTAAACACAAAATAATTTTTCCAGTTTCTACTAGTATCAAATTGTAGCACAGGCATTGAAGCCAGTATAGGCACAGCAGCATCAGCTGGTGGCTTAAGTAAGGATGACAGCAGCTGTGTTCATTTTATTGCTTGAAGTCAGTGCTTGGAATTCACTTCAGTGCTTCAATACTACTCTTGAGGCATAGTCTACAAGTCGATTTTAATTATCCCAAAGATCAGTCCAAGCAGGCATAAAACAGATAGTAGTAAGTAACCGAATTAATTCAATTTACTACTATCAACTCCTACCATTTTATGTTTCAATAGCAATACTGCAAGAAAATTGTTTCTATTTACTTTGCCACTGACAACACCACTTTGTGCAGATTGCGGAATTCATTCTTTACAAAATGATATTGCCAGTGCATTTTTTTAAAAGCAGCCATTACTAATTTTTAGTTATGTACGTTGATAGTTAATAACTTGAAGTACTCTAGGTTAAAGTTTTGGACCACTTTCAGTGACTTGCTATATAATACTTTGTATACAGCTTCCCTATCATTCACCGAAAACAACTGCACAATTAAGTAAACTCCAACAAAAACAAGCATCAAACAGTGAAACTACCAAAAAATGAAAATAAAAACTCATACAATAAAAACAACCAAAAATTCTGCAAAACAATGGATAAGCGATGGATTAAGCAGCTACTGAGAGCCAGTAACAGAACTGCAGTGCGTCAATGCAGATGGGTTAACATGGAGCTCTGATAAAAGCCACGTATTGGGGCGAAGGTCGAGGTGCTTTGTCTTTGCAGGTACCGCTGATTCAGCAGCTCTTGACTTCACCATCATCATCTGTTGCAAACCGACACACATCACCATGGACAACATCACAAAACAAACTCACAGCAACTGTCAGCAATGTCACAGTATGAAGGGCCTTCAAAGAGTTTGTAGACTAACATTGTTGTAATCTGATTCTGAATAACTATTTGTCCAATGTGTCTGCTGAAATGTCAGCCAACGTCTCTGTGTTAAGGGACTTCTTGCTGTTTAGAGACAATGGAGACCTTTGTTCATATCTGCTTAATATGGATGATATTTGGGTTTTATTACAGGTATATGCACTGGCTGATTTTCTGATCTGATTGCTATGTTTTTCTTTTTCTCTGTTTTTATGTTTTTTTTGTATGATTAAATATTAATAATAGTAACAGCCAATCACAGATTATGTATATCATATTTTGCTACATTTCAACAATGTCTCCTGAAACTGAAATGCAGTTTGTCCAGTGCTGTTACAAAGCTCAAATTACACTGTAGAAAAGATGTTGCTCTTGCTCTTCTAGACAACCATTTTCCACACAGATAATATCTTTGTTTTAAGCAAACTGCATCCATTCATTCTTTCATGAATTTTTTGCAGTTAAGGAAATAAGCACAAGTCACTTGGAGCCAAGTCTGGCAAATACAGTGGCTGAGGGAGTAGTAATAATAATAAATAATAATAATTTATTATAGCTTTCACTTCATGGTTTTCCAAGTTTCTCTGCTTATGAGGGCAATGGAAAGTGCATAACGAAATCTATTAGTTCATGTGCCCTATTAATATGGATATGGACTGTCAATAAATGTAATTATTTTTTAGTTTCCAATAGTTCACACATGCGTTTATAATAATTCAGGCTGCGGGTGCCAAGTGCATCACTCTCGATCTACCAGATGACTGTTATTGATTTCATCCAGCAATTCATACCGGATGCAGAAGTTTCCCAGAAAGAATTGCCTGCAGCTAGTTGGCTCAGGTGCTGCTATGCTGCAAAAGTGTCTGCTACAAGAGTCAAGTCAACTGCAATAGCGGGATATACACCACTTCCTGAGTGTGAGTCAAATTACTAGAACAACTACTCCACACACCAGCCTCGCCGGGCACAGCTGCATCTGGGCAAACTCACTGGTCAGTCAGCTGCATTAGCTCACACAGCTAATTTCACCGTGGTGTCACAATCTTATTCAGACACATGCCATATGGTACATCTCTAATTATATTTCTACTCCTATTACTTCGGGCATTAAAAAGTATTATTTGTTTGTGTATAAACTAATAGACTAATAGAAGAAATACTGTAGCTAGGAAAAACAGAAGCTGTCATTAGCATGGGACTACATTTTATCCAATTAGTAATCATTATAATTGCTTCTGAACATCAGATTGTTACTGACTGTATGAAAAATATTGAAATCCAGACAAAAGAAATCTTAAATGTTGACAATTTTAGAATATATGCAGTAGGAAATCAATGCTGTCGTCGACAAAATCACATAGACAAGCAACGGAAAAAGATGATACAATGCATCTTGAAGTAATAATCTTTTTGAGTGAAAGTGTATTTTTACAAACTTTTCATATGTAGCATTCATTAATAGATCCAGGTTAATGTACTGATGATTCCACAGTGAAACTAATAGAGATTACTCTAGCCACATAATGCATAAAATTCAGTAAAGGCTCAGCTACTATTTTAATGAAACTTTACCAACAGTGTGAAGCATACTTAAACAAGAGGGCCTAGCAGTGGCTAGCATAGCACGAGATGACCCCTCCCCTCTTCCCACCATGCACCGTGACCCAATGCACTTCCGTTACAGACAGATGGACAGACAGACGGACACCTAACATCGTAGCATAAGCTTAAGCACGAGATGTATATATTACATCTCGCGCTAAAAACTGTCACCTTCCTGCTAGAATCATTCACGGTGATAATTAATGTATGCTCAAGTGGTGTTGGGTCACCATGAGAAATGTGGCCTAAATATCAGTCCGTAAAGGCAATTATGAAAAGAAGAAAAACACAAGAATCAATGCTTCAACTTAATCATCTAATAAACAAAACAACCCACACCGGAGAATAAACATAAAGTGAAGGTACACTTTCTGAAGTTAGTTCAAACATAACACCACCAAAGTATTGTTGCAAATACAACGCTACCTTGTAGGTTGAACTTTTTTACATCCCACTGATGCAACTTCATACAGTTACACAGTCAAACAATAATATACTGCTATAATAGTTATGATTTTAAAAATTCATGCAATAATTAGGAATATAAGGAATCATTCCTAGCAACAACAGCAGCAGCAAATATATTCTTGAACAAGTATACTGGCCCTCAAACAGAAGGGCCTAAATGTATGCTTGCCAAATTGAAGCATGGCACCCCTTGCACGAAGAACTCTTCTAGTTCTGGCACCAACTGTCTTGTAAGACAGGATGCAAAAAATACCAAGCAGCAATGAAGTTAGCCCATGTATGATACAATAGTGATGCTGCTGCTGCTACAATAACTGAATTAACATGGGATGGACAGACACCAGACCACTGCTATACCGCGTGGACATCGCCTATACAATAATATAATCACTATTGCATATAAATCAATTAGTCGTCATATTTTTACTGTTTTCAATACCATCACAGGAAACGAAAACAAGAAGTTCCGCTATGTGACCTTTTTGGGTGTACCAGTAATCTAATACATATGCACTAGTACCGGTAATTGTCAATACAAATCTGCATAACAAGTTTAAATTGCATAGCTTCACCAATTCAAAGTTATGCTCAAAGATAAAAGAACAGGAAAATATGAGTAATATAGGGTGGGCAGGTTCAAACAAGGTGATCAGCAATATCACCAGGTAATAGAGCGCATACAAAGACGTAGTCACATTTCGTGGAAATTATGCATGTATTCTGTATTATTTTCACAATGTATTGAGCTACCCGATAAAAGGTGCAAATTTTTCCTACCCACTTGTATCTGGTGTTCCTGTTAAGAATGACTGCATTTAAGTTTCACCAAAACCTTTGGCATCAGAAAACTAGACACCCTAGGCTATCCTAGGAGATTATTTGCATGACATTTTTAGCTGTTGTTCAATTTGTCACAGACATGTCACATACAGACAGATAGACAGGATAACACCATTACATAAAAGTAAAATGTAAAACATCGGCAAAGCACATAGCCCAAAACTAATTAAGAATTGCAGAAAATTTAAGACACAGGAGTGTGTTTAGTAAAAACAAAAATAAAATGATACTGATATGACATTACTATACTGGTAGTCCAGTACTTACTTCACAACTGTAAAATTCCAACCATGCAATTGTTGGTAATGTGAATAAAAATGAAAATGATTTTTTGTTTTGTAAAAATCAAAACAAAAGATCATTAAATGACATGACAAGTATAACATAAAAATGTTATCCATGAGTAATCATTTGTCTAAGACAATATAAAAACACATTAGAAAAACTGAGCACAATATTAGTCAAACACATGCAAGCCAGCTCATTCACTGAGTTAATAAACCGGAGGAATAAACCAGCAATGACAAGTAACTAACTACTCTAGTAAAATAAATAATCTACTGTCTACTCTACTCACTCTTCGTCAAGACTACTCACTTATCGTCTACATATTCGCAGACTGCAATTCATTTTCTATGACAACAAATATCCATATTTCTGCTATGTGCAAACAACGCTTGACAGACTGTTGTCTAACTAATGAATTACCAATTAGCTGTTCAAAATAGTTCACCAGTTGCAAATAAATACATGATTATCACTATTAATAAATACTGTTAAATATTTTATAATTAATGCAACGTACTTTATTTCCTTGCATTTAATACTGCAACATTAGCACTACTGTCAGAAAATTAGAAGAGTTCTATTAGTACTACTGCTTTTCGTTTTTGTTTAACTAGCCTTCTTTAAGAATTAAATTAAAAGCTGTTGTATTATGAGTTAGTTATTACATAGCAGATGCCCTTTCTATAACCCAACCTTAAATGTCAAAGCACTGAATAGAAAAAGTAATGGATTAACTAGATAAAAAATGGTTACTGTAATTATACAGATGTGCATATGTAAACAAATCAATTTCGACATATCTATTATACCTGTGTAACCTGATAACAAAAAGGTAGCCACTAAAAATAACATGATTTTTGCTTATATAAATGTTTTCTTTCAAAATTTCTTTCAAAATTTTAATAATGTTTATTTTAACTGCTGAATATATGTGCTTGTGTGTGTCATGTGCATATCGAACATTACTTACTTACATGAAGCTCAACACAGCAAACATCATTTTGCCACACAATGACACTTTACAACAAATCACGAAATGCTGTCGTGCATATTTTGTGCAGTAGCTGAACAAGACGGACATCAACACAACTAGAAAAAGTAAAAGTTACAAAGCTGTCTGCTAAGCTATTAAACTGAGTTCTTTGATAAAATAAGCCGATACCTTCAGTGCTTCCCGGCGAAGAAATTCAAGACGAGCCTTTTCTTCTGCAACTTTGTCAGGAATGTCTGGAATGGCGTATGCGACCAACAACTTCACTGCCAGCACGACATGCTGTTACACAGTTCACTTGAGTAATGACAAGTACCACATATAATATTACATGTACATACCATGTGACTCAGAGCAACCCATTAAGGTGACCTTTATCCAGGACAGCCCGGATGAACCGGCAGAAGAAAAACATTTACATCACTCCTGTCCTGTCTTTGTGGGTAGTTGGTTGCTTACTGTACAATATGCAGTTATAACATCCTCACTGTTTTATCAGACCCAACATCTTTTTCCATGTCTTACACCATACGAGATGAATGATATACTATTAACGTCTTCCGTTTAAACAATCACGAGCCGAGAACAAAAATGAGGTTTCCTCGTGCCAACTGATAATTTTATTCATCAGCCACAAGTCTACACTGTCTGCACATATCCCTTTATTATGTTATGATCTGTCACGACCATGAACAAGATAACTACCTCTAGTGCAACAATGAAAATGATGCGTCCTGCCGTGCCCCAGCCAGGAAAGAGACGATCGGCAAGATCCGACATTCCAATCAGAGCACAGTTGACCATCACGGCAATGATGCTCATCAGCTCCAGACCATGCTGCAAGTCAATCACAACCATTTCCACCACCACTAGTGCCACTGCAGCTTTTTGTTTAACTGACCAACTTCACCAATTACTTTAGCAGTCCATACGAGTATAAAGCAATTAATGTTTGTAAGTGTATGTGCGTGTCTGTGTGTCCACACCATAAACTTTTTCAAAAACTATATGTCACCTCTGATTGTCCAGCCAGAGTTTGGATGTCAAAGTTACGGGTCTAAAGTTTACGCTTATAGGAGGAAAAGTTGCTAAGTGGTCAGTGTGACATTGAGCAAGGATTCTTCACTCATTACATAAAATCAGCTCCATGACCAACACAAAGTTGGCACATTTATCAGTTCTTCATAGAGTGTATGTCTGTATATCTCCATCTCTAACAAAACTTCTGGACTTCCCTGGAGTGGAACTTTTCAGGCTGAATGTCAATCAGTATCCAATCAACAGTGTCAAAGCAATGAAAACCTATTCAATACTGCTTTAAAAATCGTTACTAATAAACTAGTAAATAATAAAATTAACAGTAATAATCATAACCGATATTTTTACATTAACTGTAACTGGCAAGTTATTGTCACCTGACCTGCCATATTCCAATGTCCTCAACAAGCTCTCCAAAGGGTCGTTGAAATGTCATGCACAGTTTGAACGCATCGCTGCGAATCTCGATTACGTTATTGAGAAGTGCACAGACCGCCGCCATTGGAAAGGCAGATGAGAACAGAGTCACATAGCCAAACTGAATTAACATTTCCAGGTAGTCCTCATATGTGTCTTCATACTGTGCAGAAACATGTTCAACATAGCCTTCTAATCAAGTCTCAAGTCAAGAAAAATATACAGTATGTCCAGTATGTGTTCTACTGCTTTGATAATCATTTCTATGTATTGTATTGTATTTTATTTTTGTCGTAATTTTTAAGAAAATTAGCAACTTGCTACTGAAACAATAAACTTACTTACTTACAACAATGACAATTCACACTTGCATAAAGAATAATTAATTATCTGGTGTACAACCAACTTAAAAACTTGGCTTTGGGAACAGCATTAGCCAAAAATATACAAAGATACAAGTGCATCAGTCACGGACTGATGCATGTCGCCGCATGGCAATGCCGGACCCCATAATCAAAGTTCACCAAATTCGGGGAACAAATTTCCATTGGCCAAACCCCCAACCGTGCAAAATTTTGTAATAATCCGACAAGAAGTGTCCGAGATATCCGCGATCGAAAATTTGTGCTCGACGAAAAAGTGGGTCAAACTGCACCAAAATTTTTTAGGGGATGCAACTCCACAAAACCCCTAACCAACCCAAATTTCATCGTGATCGGTTAAGAAATGTGGGAGATATCCTCGCCAAAAATTTTTGGAGGATGCTACTCACCAAAACACCTAACCATGCAAAATTTTGTGGCGCTCGATTAAAAAATGCCTAAGATATCTGCGATCGAAAATTTGTGCTCCCAGCAAATGTGGGCCAAAGTTCACCAAATTTTTTAGGAGATGCTACTCCACAAAACCCTTAACCAACCCAAATTTCTTCACAATCGATTAAAAATGCCTGAGATATCCACAATCAAAAATTTGTACCAAAATCGCTTAAGACCTGCTACCCCATAAGACCACCCATCATGCCAAATTTCATTGAGATCAGTCAAACCAGCTTGCAGAATAGCGTTACAAATTTTTTTTACACCTTTCAATATTTTGGTTCCCGAGGCGGACCCCCTGGACCAAGGGTCACCAGTCTGGGTCGTGGTGTACATCAACCTGGAAACTTTCGTCCTTTTCTGACGACCCTTCTCCGAGATATCTGCTGCCAAAATTAGTCGATTTTTTTGCCGGCGTGACCCACAAAAAAAACAAACACACATACAGTAAATGATATGTCTCCGCATTACCATGCGGTGACAATAAGAACTACAGTGACATCATGCTTACTTTCTTCATTGCTGCTTCCACTTCCGCCTGCGTCAGATTCAGACCACTGTGTACAATTTCGATCTCTTCGCTGCCGACTTTACGAGTCTCAACTTGCTGCTGTGCATCATCATCACCATCATCATCTGCTGACGGATCATCAGTCTCCTTGGCTGAGTCGGCCGACTGCTCGGCAAAATGCTTCATCTCGTGCTGCAGCGAGTCTGGACTCATTGACTCCGCAATCCGAACACCAATCCACATCAGCTTCATCTTCTCAATGATGTATGGAAGAACAGCCTCCTTGAAATTGCCAATTACTTGTCGGGTGATAAGCAAGGCAGCCAGTTGCTGCACACGCACATATACATTAAAAATACCAAATAGAAAATAAGAAATCAATGTGAAGTCACATTCCTCATGGCACACTAAAATGGTATTACTTTTATTACTAACTCAGAAATCGAGACAGTTCTTATAAAAATACATTAATTACGCACACATGCGTACCCACACCTTTTAAAATACTTTATTTATAAACACACAAAATAAATCAAATGATTCAACTGCGCATGATTTGACGGAACGTACCCTACTGATAAAGCAATATTATTATATTATTGTTTACTCTGTTCTAACAGAACTGAATGTCCACTTAAAGTCATAAGTTGTAGTGCATGACAAACAGCTGATAATATCTTCGAAACAGTGTAACTAGGTGTGAGCTGTGCGAGGTTGATAACAAATCTGTGATACTGTTCACAGCAGCGTTGTCAGCGTTGCAGATAAACATGAGAGGTTCATAGATTATCAATCAATCAACGTAAAAACTAGACACTTAACAAAATGTTTAGATGACAAAATGGTCTATCAATGGTTGTATGCTGAGTTCTTTTTTTATATCAAATACGTAAAACATGACGAGACACTTACATCTTTGAGCAGCTGCATGTCTTGTAGGTAAAATGCAATGTAGAACAATGACAGGAATGAGTTGACAAACTGAAACTGCACAACAATGTACACAAAATACATCAGTCAGGATAAATCAAATACTACACATCTACTAAAAAACAGGATATTAGCAATAAAACTGTCAGCGTTTCCCGAAGCTGGCCATGAGGATTATTAAAGGGTTACACAACCAGCTACCAGAAATAACAAAATTAAGTGATAACTGTATCTTCCAGTCACAGCCCACTGTTTTGTCAGTAATACATAGCTACAGACAAAAATAATACTAGAGAAATTAACAAGAATAATTAGAAAACTAAATGCTACAGTCTTGAGCATAAACTTAAATAAAGCAACTAAATAAATAATTGATATTAATAAATATTTTGTTACAGCTGCAGTGTGTGAAATGTTAAATGGATTTCGGGAAGGTGTCTTGGTAAAATAATCAATGTGCCCTAATTCTTTCTTGACTTTGATGCTATATAAGCTGATTACTTATTTACTTACTTACTTACTTATATTGAATGACAAAGCTTGAACAAACTCAATTTATGAACATGTTATATATGCACTAAACAATGATAGATACAATCACTTACCAGCACCAGTTTGATAATCAAGTTGTTCTCATACGTAATATCGAGACGATAGTTTTCTGCAACATCATTACAAGCAATGAAAGTAAAAAATTTGTCAATGTACATTTGTGGCACAGTATCATAGAAGTTAGTATGTAAAGCCTTTCTGTGCACAACAATGCACTGTGGAACAAGCTTGATGCATTTATAGATTTATTTCATTTTTATACTCAATAACAGTAATTGAAAAAAACTACTTAAGTTATCTGCAGTGTAAACATACTCAAATATAAAAAAGCCTTACTGTGACAGATTGATAAGCATTAATCAAATTTTCTTGCACAACATTCAAAATCAGATGTTCTATCAATATAAAAGGAAATTGTCTCATATTTTGTATTGACAACAGTAGATAATTCACTATGCTTCCGTCGAACAACGGTACCAAAGAACCTTTATCATTGAGCCAGACTGCAATCTTCTTGTACACGTCATCCAGCACAGAGATGGAGATAGCAAGCAAAACCTTCGGCAGGAACGTACAGAAATACGGTGCCGAGCCTAACTTGACACGCTCGTTGACCCAGCTTTGCAGCTCCAGAATGCCCCACAGACTGGCAAATACTCCACACAGGCAAATGCTGATCACTGGAACTCCAACCAAGTAACGGAACAGGCTGCGCTTCCACGCTGGATAAAACGGCTCGTAGCGACCTGTCACCGGACTCCGAACAATACGACCCTAGACGATCACGAAGTAACAAAAACCATTCAATTGTTCAACATGACACACACCGGAAAGATAAAGCCACAAAGTATCGAATGTGTATTCTACAGAATATTTATCCAGGAAATACTGTCAGTGCTACACAGTTGCTTTAGCATCAAAGAAGCCAGCAAAAAGTGCATTCCCGACCAAAAAGATGCAACTGGTTAATGCACATAATTTGGCTAAAATCGTTACTAAAATGGTTCAGTGTTACATTCACATAGAAACTGAAAATTATGTTAAAATGCACAGTCACATATAGCACTGCAAAACAGTTAATAAAGCACTAACAACATACTGAAAGTATCTGATATCTGTTGCAATAACGTATATTGTACATTCCAGATAAATACTGCTGATGCAGATAAACTAAGGGGATATTCAATTAATGAATCCGGATTTGGATACATAATGAATCCGAATCTTGATCCAGTAATTCTATTAACCAATCTGAATCTGTAATCAGCGAATCCTGCTTGAATCCCATTTCTTTTGTAAAGACATCTTTAGCAATAATTGCTGCAAAAACAGCATCTTGGTAGTAAATAATGAAAATGTACTAACAGGACAGAAAACAACATAAGCAAACAACAGTAATGTCATATTATGTCACTGTTGTATTTAATTTGCCATGTCAATCCAAATCTAGATTTACTATGTATCAGAATCAGGACTCGTTAATTGAATATCCCCTAAGCTGCACTCTCAATTTCATCGTATAATATAATAAAAACTGATTAGCACAATCTCAAGACAGTGTCATTTACTAACATAAAACAGTGCTCTTGGTTCAACAAGCAACTCATCTTGTTTATCCAGGGTACCCCAGCGATAAGCATGCACAGCACTCCGACGTTTCCAGTGTTCAAGATAAAGTGTTGCCCAAACAACATTGAAGAATGCGAACACGACAAAGCACACGTCGTCGGTGTACTGCAACATCAACGTCTTTGTGGTCAAATACAATTTCGTCAACACAGTTCAGTTTAACTGGTGCCAATGAGAACTGCAAAATTACACAGTTATTCTGGTATTACACCTCATTAGCACGGGTTTATTGAGTTGAATACAATGAACCGTAGCAAACAAAACAGTTAACCATCGAGGAGCAAAAAGCTTTGTCTGCAATGAATCAATGCTCAAAAAAACTTTACAGTATGCATCGTCTGTATGTATGTGATGTACTAAAAGACACAGGCACAGACGGACTGGCATCATGGCATAAGCGCGAGATGTATTATTACATCACATCTCGCGCTAAAAACCATCTCAAGAACAATATAACACTTCCATAAAGTTATTTATTAGTAATGTTGATTTATATAAGGTAATACTACAAACAATTAAAACAATTAACTCAGAAATTGCAAAAGGACTGCACGATGCTCAAAAATAGTTGGAACTTTGTCAAGTACTGCACAACATGGAGAAAATCATATCTGAAAGCTTGCAACAGGTTAATGACATTAAATGTGAATCAAGGTCATTGGAAATGCTGCTATTCAACTAATCATGCATCACTACTTACAAGTGGTCTCTAGTAAGTGTGTAGATCTTGCACCATTGCCAGATACTGCCACTTTTACAGCATACATTACTACCGTGTGACTTTAATAAGTCCATCATTTTTAACACAGTCATTAAAATTATAGGCTATGTACACTTTTCAATTTGTGCATGAACAAATTCTAGCTAATATACTATCTTTCTCGTGGAGTGAGATTGGAAAAGGTTCAAACAGCTGGTAATCTTCAAGGTCATTCATACTGGTACCATGTGACAAACCACATATGATTTGCTATTAGTGTTTAACAGTATCTAACTATGTCACTATCTTGTACCATAACTCAGGCATACCAGTTCTACAGCACACACGACTGCCCGCAACCTTGCAGATAAACATGACTAAAGAAATATCATTCTCAGAGTCTGAATATGAACATACTTGAAGAAAAAACAACTATTTACCTGGTGTGTTCCACTGAGCAGCCAGAAAATGGTACCAAGGAATGCGGGCCACAGCAGAGCAGCTGTGTAATGTCCGAGATATGCAAAATACATTGCAATCTTTACTCCAAAGTAAGCACGCACTTTTTCTACAAATGCATGACCACTGCATCTTTAAAGCGTAGTTATATTTCACAAGAGCAAGCACTGTTATGTACATACTGATAATAACTAAACAATCAATCAACACAGTGATACACATTATGCTTCTGGTAACAGGAAGGACAGTGGTCCTATAAAACTAGCTGCTCCAATTATTCCCATCAGTTCTTGTCTGGAACCAATGGAAAAAAAAAAAAGAATTGGCTAACCCAGGTTAACGTGGAAATGTCTATTAAAATGGAATCTGTGTAATGACAACAGAGTCACAGAAAAAACTGAGCCAATAATTGCCCAAATCTAAAATGTTTCCTTCAAAGTACACACATACAAAGTTTGCCAGTTGTAAAGTATAAAAGAGCCAAGTATTTATGTACCATTTGAATTTAAAGGATAATGAATGTAATGTCAGTAAAGTAAAATGTTAATGACTAGACAAATACGCTACTGGTTATCACTTTGAATGGACAGATAGATGAGAATGCTAACAGAAAGGTGGAAGCAGTAATCCAGATCGAACAAGGCAGAATGACATACTTGGTACACAACACTAAAGTGAAGAAATGCTGCATCCTTTACGCCAGCTCCCAGACACAAGTTCTCAGTACTGAATGATACATCTGACAGGCTAATAACTATGTCAGCACGAATCAACAGGATAATGTGAAGAACTATTTGCTCTGTACATTTACCACTCACTCACCAAGTGGCTGGGTGTGGAAGAAAGCGCGGACCCAATTCTGTCGCAGGTGTGACAGATCTTCACTGTCATGCAGTGGCAAGACCTGCTGAATAATTCCAGAGGACAGCAGCACTGGAACTGACATTAACATACCGTATTACAGGCCATCGTATAGCTCGCATGTAGGCCTAATTAATTTACACTTTCATGCACAAACTACTTGCAATAATCAAAACAACCGCCACACTCATAAAACTCATGTCATGTATTAACCTTCTGCAAGTATAGATATATTTATTGAAATTCTAATATGGTACAATGAAAAGGAATTATGTCATTTTGTAGATTTAAAATTGTGGAGAATACATTGATGTCACAACTCCAGAATCTTCTTTGCTCTTAACCTCCAGACAAATACTATCATAGCTAAGATGATGTCTATAGGGAGGGGACACTGAGTATGCTATGATTTCACAAACTTTCAGGGAAGCTAGGACCACCAACAAACTATTTATTTGGCTGGAGTAATTACAATCATTCTCTAGCCTCCCCAAAAAGTCAGTGCTGTACCAATGCCTAATTCCACATAATGCATTCAATACAAGACAATCTACACAATGCACTTTATTCACATTTTGACACATCATCTCTAATATTATTTAGAATGTATTCTTAGTTATGGTATCCGAACTAGAAACTGAAACCTGGGTCTTTTCCTTAGTACATACCATTCAAAACCTAGGTTACTGACTGAAATCTACAGTTTTCTGACAATATCTACGCCAAAATTGTACAGAATGAAGTTTTCACTTATTCAAGCACTTGTTTCCATGAACGATACAAGTTACATCATTTCCGCCCAACGTGCCCAGCACAGAGAAGCCAGTTCCACGGTTTCCCATCCAACTGGGCTATTTTAAGACCATGACAGCAGAAAAAATAGCATGCCACAATGCACATGGACTTGGGCTAGTTTTGGAAGACTGCTCGTGTTGGGTAGAAATTTCCATGGTGGCACGACAATGACTGATTAACAGCATCAACATGGTGGGCAATTTAAAAATAAATTTTAAAAGGTTTGTATTAATGTTGTTTTAAAAGGTTTTGTTCACTCGGTAACAACTATTAACTATTTTAAAAAGGTTGATAGCTGACATTCTTCAATTTGGTGTACTTGATTTGTAGCACTGATTCTTGTAGCAGACTACCAGACTGGTTTGCAGTTTGTTACCTTTCAATCTAGAATCTGAAACCATGTTTTTTTTACCCAAAAAACTGCGAAAATTGACTGTAAATGAAAATCTGGGAACCATAAGTACACTACCATTTTTTGAGTCAGGCAATCTTCGACAGAGTAATGTCATTCTAACATATGATGACAAGAGGGCCTAGCAGTGGCTAGCATAGCGCGAGATGTTGTTGTTTAAATTACCCCTCCCCGCGACCACAATGCACGGTAAATTTGGATCGGAATTTGAAACATAAATTAGCTATAATGCGCAAATGCACTTCCGTCACAGACAGACTTACAGACAGACGGGCAGACGAACACTGACATCACATCGTAGCATAAGCGCAAGATGTATATATTACATCTCATGCTAAAAAGGGTGCATGGGCATGAAAAGGTCCAAGTCAGTATCATCATACCAATGGCTTGTCCTTCCAAAAACTGAATTTTGTCCACTGCATCACCCTGATGTGCTCTCAGACTGAACAACATATGTCGGACAATGCTTTGTCGCTCCTGACTTGCGAAAAACGTTGTTGGATTATCAGAGTCAACAAAAAAATGCTGATCCTCAAACACAAACTCCTTATTGCCTCCACCATATTCTGATTTGACAGGCTTGCGAATGCACAGCTCATCAGCACCCTTCAGTAAGCTAAAACAAGCCAACATACCAAATCCCATTAGCATGCAACATGCACCTGCTAATGTGTAACATATGGTTTTAGAACAAAACAAATATTTTAACATTTTTAAACTATATAAAGTCCAAATGACTAACAATAATGCTCTAACATAAGCATGACTACTGAATCATACTACTAAAGCATCATATTATGGATCCTTAAAAAGGCACAAACAATTAAATGTCTGCACATGACGCTAACAATAAATAACATACTTTTCAAATGTTGCAGTAAGATAAAAGCCATATATCCCAGTACTGCTGTGGTGGCGCACGTGAACTGAGAGCTCCGGAACACGAGCACGTAACCGTGCTAATATCCACATTAATATGTCATCTTCAGTTTTTGATGCAAACGTCACTAACACGTCACAATTCTGGGTCGGTATCATCCGATTCCACATACGACTAGACATCACAAACTGCGAAGTTGTTGCAAATTTCTTTGAAAACAGATGTTGCCCACCTGCAACACAGTACTTAATATTAGCAATTTCAATATCAATAGCTGTAGAAATAGACCTATGACTTAAATAACCGGCAGACCACTAACCTAATCTGCCTACGATCAAAAACCAATAGTGACAGATTACCACAGCCAGCTGAAGCAACTGTGTTGCTATTAAAATATGTACGTGATTTATATCACATTATTTTTTTCCTCCTACTTTCTCACTCAGTGTATTCGGAGTCAGTACAGGGGAGGGGTCACTGGCTATTGCAATAGGCATTGCATAATTGACTAACTGCCAGCTGTATCATATCTAAATGAAGCATTCAATGGCTATATGGTATTACATAGTTAACAAATTTTTTTAACTTGATTAATAAGTCAACATGCAAATTTGTGCAAGTTTTTGCAACATTGCGTTCAGGGCTGTAATCTAAGCATCAATTGATCAATAATCACGCAAAAACCGATGATCGGTGGTTATATAATATTGCTTTCACACTAGGACGCAAATCTCTCGACATGTTGAGCAATATGTCGCATCATATGTCAACATCATATGTCGCAACAAAAAAAAGTTACCTTCACGACATTACAATATTTCAAACACCAATATTTCTTGGAATTCTGTATTATGTAAAGGGACATGTGTCCTAGTGTAAAAGCATTCGGACACATGTGTGGCAACAAAGTCTGCATGTCCCCAGCATCATCTATATTTAGTATGTGCAATGACATCACACTGTGTCTAAATGTGTGATGATATGTGTCTGAGTGTAAACAGTTCCATAAAGAAGTATGGGCACATTCTTGGACACATGTGAAGCAACAATGTGCACATTCTTCAATACACGTCACTCAACATATCGTTCCACGTGTGAATACTTCCACTGAGCAACATGGCAAGCAATGTTTTCAGCCGCATGTGAAGCAATTTGGCGAGCGACACGCGTTCTAGTTTGAAAGCACTACAAGAAATCCAATGTTCGAGATTTCCAACAGTGATAGGACTATACTCCATATATATACGCCTACTCGATATGCATTGCCAATGACGATGGCTTAATGACAGCAGCTGTACTTGAAACGCCTTCTCCAACATCTGGTGGCAACAATTTTGATAATTTTCCTGATAAATAACTTAGCATTTTCGTGCAGTTTAAACAGTATTAAGGCAAATCAAGGCTGTGCATTCTTTTGTTCAAAGCATGATTTGCACTACTGTGAACATAAACAGTTTAGACACTGATATATGTAAGTTGATGGTGAAAAAATAGCATATAAAATTTGACAGGCCGTGTGCCAATAATTAAGCATTTAACTGTCAACTTTTTAGTTTTTACCAAAAACTTTGCATTTCTTTCCAAGTCTATCTGGTGGAATGCTGTCCAGACATCATGTGGGGAAAACGCATTCCCCAAAAAATATATGGGGGAAGAGCATTCCCCCTTGAATACATCACTGGAGATAGGCTCCTTAAATACAGCTCAAGAGTCTGGGTAGTGCTGTAAACTCCCCCAGCAGGGTTCGAATCTGAGCAGTGAGCACTGGCCGCAAAAGCAATTTTAGCATACCTAGAGCTCAGAAACGTGTCTGGGGCAAGGATTATGGTCATTCTCGTGTGATGAAAATATATTATGCGGTCTTCCACACCTGTTATGCATTATGACCTGCAGAATGCTGAAGCTGTAGATAGGTGCTAACTCAGTGAAATTTCTCTTAACGAGCTAATCTAATACACCAGTTCCAGCATTTTTAGACACCACACCGAAGGAGGGTTCATCCGAACTCCAAAAACCCTGAATCCACCACTGTATATTCAGCATTTCTTAGTACTTATACTTCTTGCTTATTTTTAAAAAAAGTTACCTTCACGACATTACAATATTTCAAACACCAATATTTCTTGGAATTCTGTATTATGTAAAGGCAGTGTGTGTGGTTGATCATCAGTAGTCTAGTTGCAACTTCGTGGAGAATTGTCTTCTCTCCCTCCAGAATGCTGACCACACTCATCTGGCGGGACGTCCGTCTCAGCCGTCGCAGTGGCTACACTGCCGCTCACCACCAGGGTCCCGGCCCGGCAGAGACAGGCATCTCTGCTGACAGTAGTGGTGAGCCATTATGGACGCTGAATAGTTACTCCACGCGAGCACAGGGTATTTGACCATCTACACAGTCGAATAGCCCAGACGGTCAAAATGCCATGTAGATGGCTTCTGCTCATCTGCTGCACCTAATTTATTACAACAGAAAATCTGAAAAAGTAGTATCAACTACCATAAGCCTATAATAGCAAACCTAGCAAATAAATAATCCTAACTGAAAAAATAAGCAAAACATTTATTTATAACAATGTCAAACAATCCAGAGTGGAATCCGGCACGATGAGGCCATATACAAAAAAGTCAACAAGTGCATCAGTGACGGACTGATGCATGTCGCCGTATGGCAACGCTGGAACCCATAATCAAAGTTTACCAAATTCGGGGAACAAATTTCCATTGGTCAGACCCATAACCGTGCAAAATTTTGTAACAATCCGACAAGAAGTGTCCGAGATATCCGCTGTTAAAAAATTTGTGCTCCCCGAAGTTCGCCAAACATTTTCGGAGGATGCTCTCACCAAAACCCCTAACCTGCAAAATTTGGTGGCGATCGATTAAAAAATGCCTGAGATATCCGCGATTGAAACTTTGTGCATTTATTATAATAACTTTTGCGCATACGGCTTGCTAGCAAATAAGGAGTTGGATCTCGTGTCTTATGTTCTAAGTTATGAAGTGACTTACACAAGTGAGCCCTGCGTCGCAGTCCGCTGGCCCAGGTTGATGAGTCATCGCTTTGTTCATCGTTGCATCCCAGTGACACCGAGTCGTGTCCATCTTCACCAACTGCCTCGCATTTTTCCATTTCAGTGTACGTCTTCGATTAACCACTATATTCACAAAAATTGCGTCTTATAGTGACAACAATACAAACATCTATAAAACCAATAACCATCACCTGCCGTTTCCGGAATAAACATAAACATCACGTGACAGTTTACTTAACGCAAAGTACAACAAACAAATTAATGGAAGTAGGTGTCAAGCTTTACTTTTCTGGTAAGTTGGTAACCGTAAAAAGATAGATAAAAGTAGCACTGTAGCAAAGTTAGATCTGTTACAGTTCAAGCAGTTATTTTTATGCATAAACTAGCTTGTAAAACTGTACAGGCAGTTAACTGTTGGCAGTGGTTGTAACATAGTGGTTTCTGTAGCTTGCAAGTTGCAAAGTTGCACGCTGCGCAACGTCGCATTTGATCTATCCAGCTGTCAACTTGCGTGTCATTATTTTAAATCGTTTTACAACTTGCAAGCTACAGAAACCACTATGTTACAACCACTGCCAACTATGGTGCAAAGTCCAAGTGGCAAATTTGTACCGTTAAAGCTTGACAACAGTTA
>Ga0209782_1000213_pt1 | contig 23060 bp, 21 predicted proteins | sample WorMetmaBAHAMAS1_FD_187390 | JGI IMG/M metagenome (GOLD analysis project Ga0209782, IMG submission 187390) | Marine gutless worms symbiont microbial communities from Max Planck institute for Marine Microbiology, Germany - Inanidrilus... | ecosystem: Host-associated > Annelida > Digestive system...
CCGGCCAACCAGAACAACCGCAAGGTCGGCCGCAACGACCCCTGTCCCTGCGGATCGGGCAAGAAGTTCAAAAAGTGCTGCCTCAATTGATCGCGACCCATCAAGGTGGGGAAGGCCGGACGCTTACCAAGCACGGTATCCTCGACCTGTTTCTCATAGCCGGCGGGAAAGAACTGGCCGACCAGCGTCATGCCGAAGCTCGGCGCCACGGTGATGATGTGGAGCGTCGAGCCGAAGGCCTTGCAGTACTCCACCGCCATCGGCAACGCCTTGCTCCACGACGCCTCGTCCTCGAGATCGACGGCGAGCAGGATATCCTTGTACATGCCTCCTCCGGGTACATGCCTCCTCCGGGTCAGGTCGCCGCCGGCTCGGCCGCCACGGCGGCGGTCGGCGGCTGGCGGCGCAGGCGTAGCCACTGTCCGAACAGAATCAACGCGAGCAGTCCGAACGCGATCGGCCAGATCCATTCCTTGGCCGGCCGGTCGACGACCTTGACGTCCGCCTCGGTGACATACTCGTCGTAATCGCCGAAGTCGAAGCCCGCCTTTTCGGCGAGGCTTGTGAAGGCGATGTCCGAGACGATGAAGCGGCCGTCGTCCTCCCGATCGAGGGTCAGCCCAAGGAACGCGATGCCCGGCTTCGACGGATCGGCCTCGTGCACTTCGAAGGTGTAGAGCCGGTATCGGTCGCCGTAGCGGGTTTCGCGGGTGGTGTGGAGGCGCAGGGTCTCGCCGGCGTCGACCGACATCTCGCCGGCGACGAACCTATCGAGATCGAGGGTTTCGAATGGCGGGAAGATGCGGTCCATGATCGCCGCCGGTCTGAACAGCGCGATCATCACCACGAGCAGGGCAATGATCTCGTACCAGCGGGTGCGCACCAAGAGCCATCCCTGCGTCGCCGAGGAGAAGCAGAAGATGGCGGTCAGACCGACGAAGAATATGGCGAACCCGTGCAGCCACCCATCGATGCCGATCAGCAGGAGCTGCGGGTTGAAGATGAACACGAACGGCAGCACCGCTGTGCGGATGTCGTAGAGGAACGACTGCACGCCGGTCCTCAGCGGATCGGCGCGGCTGATCGCCGACGCGGCGAACGCGGCCAGACAAACCGGCGGGGTCGAGTCGGCCATCAGCCCGTAATAGAAGACGAACAGGTGCACGGCGATCAACGGCAGCACCAGACCGGCGGCTCCGCCCAGCTCAACCAGCACGCCGGCGAGCAGCGAGGCGACGACCAGGTAGTTGGCGGTGGTCGGCAAGCCCATGCCGAGCAACAGGCACAGCACTGCGGTCATGATCAGCAGGATGTAGACGTTTCCGCCGGAGATCGCCTCGACGACGCCGACGAGGGCGTTGTTGAGGCCAGTGGACGAGACGGCGCCGACGATGATGCCGGCGCAGGCCACGGCGACGGCGATGCCGATCATGTTGCGCGCGCCGGCGACGAGGCCGGACCAGATGTCGGCGATGCCCTTGGCGAAGGCATCCATCGGCGCGACGACGCCGGTGCGCATGGCGATGATCATCGGCTCGACGACCATCAGCACCATCAGCAGGATGATCGACCAGAACACGGCGCTGCCGGCGGTCCAGTGTTCGACCATCAGCAGGTAGACCAGCACGACGATGGGAATCAGGTAGTGAAGGCCGCTGAAGAAGGTCGCCCGCAACCGCGGGATATCGGCCTTGGGCAAACCGCTGAGCCCGAGCTTCATGGCTTCCAGGTGCGAGATGTAGAGCAGCGCCAGGTAGCTGATGATCGCCGGAATGAACGCCGCCTTGACGACCTCGAAGTACGGAATGCCGATGAGCTCGGCCATGATGAACGCCGCCGCGCCCATGATCGGCGGCATGATCTGGCCGTTGGTCGAGGCGGCGACCTCGATGGCGCCGGCCTTGGTCGCCGGCAGGCCAATGCGCTTCATCACCGGGATGGTGAAGGTGCCGGTGGTGACGACATTGGCGATGGACGAGCCGGAGATGGCGCCGGTCATGCCAGAAGCCAAAATCGCCGCCTTCGCCGGACCGCCCCGGTACTTGCCGACCAGGGCGAAGGCGAGATCGAGGAAGTACTTGCCGGCGCCGGCCTTGTCGAGCAGCGCGCCGAACAGCACGAACAGGAAAACGAAGCTGACCGAGACGTCGATGGGAATACCGAAGATCGCCTCGCCGCCGAGCCACTGATAGCCGATCAGCCGGTTCAGCGACACGCCCTTGTGGGAGATGATCTCGGGAATCGACTGCCCGAACACCGAATAGACGAGAAACAGCGAGGCGACGATGACCAGCGGAATGCCGATCGCCCGTCGCGTCACCTCCAGCAGAAGCACGATGCCGATGCCGCCGAGGATCGCCTCGATGGGCACCGTCATGCCGAGCATATCGACTTCGAGCAGTACGCCCTGGCGGCTGACCAGTCCCTGGTATCCAAGGAACAGATAGAGCGCCGCGCCCGAGGCCAAAATCGCCAGGATCAGGTCGTACCAGGGGATCCGGTCCGAGGCGAACCGGCGCGCTGCAGGAAACATCAGGTACGCGAGCAGCAGGCCGAACGCGAGATGGATGCCGCGCGCGGGCACGTCGACAATGATGCCGAAGTTCAACGTGAATGGCAGCGTTGAGGCGATCCACAACTGGAACAGCGACCAGGCGACGCAGATGAAGCTGACCACGATGGCGAGCCGGGGCCCGTGCTTGTGGCCCGTGTACTCGATGTCTTCAAGCTGCTTCTGGACGTCTTCTTCGGTTGCCGGGGCGTCCCGGCTGGTATCCTCGGCCATCGTCAGGCTCCGCGGTAGGGACGACCGGATGTACGCGCAAGGCACGGCATCGGCGTCCCCGTCCCGAGGGACGGGGAACGCCGCTTGCCGCTAAGGTTGGACGGCTACATCCAGCCTTTTTCCTTGTAGTACTTGATGGCGCCGGGATGCAGGGGCGCCGACAGGCCATCCTTGATCATCTTCTTCGGATCGAGGTTGGCGAACGCCGGATGGAGCTTCCGGAAGTCCTCAATGTTCTCCATCACCGCGCGGACGACCTCATAGACCGTCTGCTCGTCGACGTCGGCCGAGCTGACGAAGGTCGCCATCACGCCGAACGTGGTGACGTCCGAGGTGGTCGTCTTGTACGTGCCCTTCGGGATCGTCGCGAAGGCGTAGTACGGGAACTTGTCGACCAGGCCTTTCTCGACGCCGCTGTTGAGGTTGATGATCCGGGCGTCGCAGCCGTCGGTGGCCACCGAGACGCCGGCGTTGGGGACGCCGACGGTGTAGCCGTAGGCGTCGATCTTGCCGTCGCAGAGGGCCTTCGACTGCTCCGTCGAGGTCAGTTCGGTCGCCACCGCGAAGTCACCGGTGCTGACGCCGTGGGCGCCCATCAGCACTTCCATGGTGCCGCGCTGGCCGGAACCCGGGTTGCCGATGTTGACCCGCTTGCCTTTCAGGTCGCCCCACGCGCCGATGCCGGAGTCCTTGCCGACAATGATGTGGAAGGGCTCGGGATGGACCGAGAACACCGCCCGCAGCTTGTCGAACTTCTTGACCTTCTTCGGCGCGGTGCCGTTGTACGCGTGGTACTGCCAGTCGGACTGGGCGACGCCGAAGTCGAGTTCGCCTTCCGAGATCTGGCCGATGTTGTAGGTCGACCCGCCGGTGGATGGCGCCGAGCAGCGGATGCCGTGCTTGCGGCCGGCCTTGCGGCCTTCGGCCGCTTCCTTGTGAACCAGCCGGCAAATGGCGTTGCCGGTGGCGAAGTAGACGCCCGTTGGCCCGCCGGTGCCGATGGCGATGAACCGCCGTTTGCCCTGGGCATCTGCATCCGAGGCCGTGAACGACACGCCCAGGACTAGGGCGAGAGCCAGGGCCGATACGCTGAGCTTTTTCATCTCGAGAGGTCCTCCTTTCGAGAGATCCTCCTTCAGTTTATTACGCACAACATTGTGTGATTAAAGACATGACGGCCGCCGCCTCCCCGACGGCCGACCCTCACCAACGTCGGAACGGCGCTACACGCAATCGTCGTCGTGCTTCGGATGCGAGTGGGCATTTGTCCCGACAAGCCGTTTACCCTCCTGTCGCGGCCGGACCCAGGCTCCGGCTCGAATGTGGCGGTTTGGTGACGCGGCAATCGGCGCCGAACCTCGCTGCCCGCACGTTCGGGGCTGCCCAGTGGCCCCGCTCTGTTTTATCGTTGTTGTTGAAGAGCTTAATGCCGTTCGCGCCGGCCTTGCAACAAATGAGTCGCGATTGGATCGCAATTCGTCGCATGTTGCACCGCATCCTCATCGCCCGACTCCGTTGAGCGCCGCGCCGAGCGCATTCGCCAACCGGTCGGCGATATCGTCGATCTGCTCGGAGGTGACGATGAATGGCGGCGCCAGCAGAACGTGGTCTCCACGAACGCCATCGGCGGTGCCCCCGGCCGGATAACAGATCAGCCCGTGGGCCATGGCCTCCGACTTGACTCGCGCGAACAGGCGATGCGCCGGATCGAAGGGTTCCTTGGTGTCCCGGTCGGCGACCAGCTCGATGGCACGGAACAGGCCGCGGCCGCGGATGTCGCCGACGTGAGGATGATTGTCGAAGCGGCCGCGCAGCGCCCGGTCCAGGTTCTCGCCCTGACGGCGCACGTTGTCCAGCAGACCCCGTCCGCGCACAGCCCGCTGAACCGCGAGCGCCGCCGCGCACGCCGTCGGGTGGCCCATGTAGGTGTGGCCATGGCGGAAGATGCCGGAGCCTTCTCGAAACGCAGAGAAGACCGGCTCGGTGACAATGGTTGCGCCGATCGGCTGGTATCCGGCGCCTCGCCCTTTGGCGACGCACACCATATCGGGGGCGATGCCGTCCTGCTCGCAGGCGTACATGGTGCCTGTACGGCCCATCCCGGACATCACCTCGTCGAGAATCAGCAGCACGCCGTAACGGTCACAGATCTCGCGGATGCGGCGGAAGTACCCCTCGACCGGCGGAACCGCAACGGCCGTCGCACCAACGACGGTTTCCGCGACAAACGCACAGACCGTCTCCGGACCCAGGCGGAGGATCGCGTCCTCCAGTTCATCGGCGACCCGAAGTCCGTAGTCGGCGTCGCTCTCGCCCGGCTCCTTGCCGCGGTACGCATAGCAAGGCGCGATATGCGTGGTCTCGATCAGCAGCGGACCGTACACCTCGCGGCGGGCGAAGTTGCCGCCGACGGCAAGGGCGCCGAGGGTATTGCCGTGGTAGCTCTGCCACCGGGCAATGAAGTGCCGGCGTTTGGGCTCGCCTTTCTCGACAAAGTACTGGCGGGCCATCTTGAGCGCCGCCTCGACGGCCTCGGAACCGCCGGACAGGAAATAGACCCGGCCGAGGCCGTCCGGCGCGCCGTCGATCAGCGTCTCGGCGAGGTCCTCAGCCGCCCGGGAGGTGAAGAACGCCGTGTGCGCAAAGGGAAGCCGCTCGTCCTGGGACTTGATCGCGGCGATGACGTCGGCATCGCTGTGCCCGAGACATGACACCGCCGCGCCGCCGGACGCGTCGAGGTAGCGCCTGCCCTCGGTGTCGACGATGTAGATGCCGTCACCGTGATCGGCCACCGGCAGCCGAGCATCCGTCGCGCGGTGGAAGACATGCGTCATTTCGATCGCTTTCCGGCCGAGGACCGCGTTGCGCGGGGTTGGACCTGGCGCCAGTAGGCTTCGAACTGTTCGAGCTGGTGTTCGCTCTCCTCGATCGCGCGCAACGCCGGCTCACCGCCGCGGGCCTTGGCGAACTCGACGGCACGGACGGTTTCGGCGGTATACGGGCTGACGCTGACGGCGAACAAGGCATCGCCGGGACCGAAATCGCGCAGGTCGTCGGCGAAGGTGCCGCCGCGGCCACCCATCAGGATCGCACCGGCGCCAAACATGCGGTAGGCGTAGTGGAAGAAGAAGGCGACCGGAAAACAGCTCCTCAAGCCCAAGGTGAAGACCCGCTCGGCATCGGCGAGCGCCTTGGCGCAGGCGCCATAGACCTCGGCGTCGTTGGCCAGGAACGCTTCGCGCACATTGACTTCGTCGGCAGCCAGCAGTTCGCTCAGCAGCCACGGCGTCTCGCCGGGGCTGCCGCGGGCCTGAAGGTCCCGGGCCCGCTCGAGATAGCTCACCGGCGAGGCCCGCAGGCGCCTTTGGAACGGCTCGCGAAACTCGCGATATCCGTGGAACCCGAAATGCCGCGCCAAGCGAACCATCGTCGACGGATGCACCCCCGCCCCGGCAGCCAGCCCGCGCATGGAGATCAACGCCACATCATCGGGCCTTTGCAGGACATATTGGGCCGCCCGCTGAAGCTGGGCGCTGAGACCGGGAAAGGCCTCGGCGATGCGTTGGGTGAGTTCGTCGTAGTCCACCCTGAAGAGCCTCGATGGCTGTACCGCCATTTGTTATCACCCGCATCGTAAAAGCGGTCGCAAGGATTGGCAACAACTTTAAACTTAAAAGGCGGAAAAATGCAACGAATGGTGCGAGCCCCGTGGACGGCCGCGAACATTGCCGCCCCTCGGACGAGGCGCTAGGATGCCCGCCCCCGCCGCCGCCAACACCATGAAACGATTTCGGAAAACCACCATGGACCTCAAGGACCACATCCGCTCGATCCCTGATTTTCCCAAACCCGGGATTCTCTTCTATGACGTCTCGACGCTGCTGTCGCACGCCGACGCCTGGAGCGTGGCCATGGGGCGGTTGGCCAAGGAAGTGAGCCGCCATCAGCCCGACATCCTTGCCGGCATCGAATCGCGCGGCTTCCTCGTCGCCGCGCCGCTGGCGCTCAAACTCGGGCTCGGATTCGTCATGGTGCGCAAGAGGAACAAGCTGCCTGGCAACTGTGTGTCCTATGAATACGATCTCGAATACGGCACCGATGTCATCCAGATCCAGGACGACGCCGTCGAACCGGGCCAGCGTGTGATGATCCTCGACGACCTCCTCGCCACCGGCGGCACCATGGCCGCGGCGGCGGAACTGTTCCGCAGCGTCGGCGCCAACGTCGTCGGCGGCGCCTGCATCATCGAACTGACGTTCCTGGGCGGCCGCGAAAAGCTCGACATGCCGTTCAAATCGCTGGTCGCCTACGACGACTAGGACTGACTCGATTTGCCATCGGGACTCCGATTTTGATCCCGGCGATCGCGTTTGAACGAAACTCCGGACCGCCGGCTTTGACCCTTTTCGGAGCTTGACAGAAAAAACGGCGGCCCCGAGGAACCGCCGCTCCGTCGGGTTCAAGTTTCGAGGGCGCTACGACGCCCTGCGTCGGCACATCCAACCGAGGCCCGCGAGGCCGAAGCCGAACATCGTGAGCGTGCCGGGTTCGGGGATCGGCGCGACCGTCAAGCTGGTCCACTCCCAAAAAAAACGAAAGGTTGAACCGGCGTCCGTAGTTCCGGCAAACAGCGAGCCAAAAGCGTCGTTCCCGAGACCGGTCAAGTCACCAGGAAGCGTTGTGGTCAAACTGGGTGATGACAGCACGTGTTCCGTCAAGCCAAGGTCCAACGTGCCGAAGACGATCCCACCCAACGCCCCTTCAGTGGCCGAAAACGAAGGATCTGCGGACGAGGTGATGGACGCTCCCAATCCGCTGGCGGCGATCAGCACGGTATCGTGAATGCCCGTGCCGGTATCCGGGAACCTTGCGAGCGAAACGTCAAAGACCCCGCCGCCTACTGGCGGCGCCGTTTGCGTATACGTGTAGTTGCCGACCGTTGCCCTAATCGTCGCGAAATGGGTCGTGAACCGATACTGGCCGATATTCGCGTCGGCATCCGTATCGGGCTGCGCCGGATCGAACCGGATGAAACCGCTGACGACGCTTCCGGCAACGACCGACCCGTCGTTGACGCCATCCGGGTCAAAAATCGGATCGAGCCCCTGGGGGTTTCCCTCGCCCAAGACCCTTCCCGTGAAGTTCCATTGAACGAGGCTCGCCGCGTCGGCGGCCATCGTCCCGGCCATCAGGACGACGGCAGCCAAGATTCCTGCAACAGCCATCCTCATGACGGTCCTCCCCTCAGCCCCTTTGCCCATTCTGGGACGGACGTGCGCGTTCGCCACCTAGGGAACCGACCGCGCCCGCCGCCGCACCCAGCCGAGACCGGCGATCCCGAAACCGAAGACCGCGAGGGCGCCGGGCTCGGGGACTGCCTGCGACACCCCGGGTATGATCTCAAAGCCTCCGGCCCGTCCACCATGAAACGTGAAGATATCGTACGGACCGTTACCGACAGGCAGGGTGTCAATGGTGGTGGTGATCGTGAGACCCGTGAACGAGATGAAGCTGTCGGTCAGGTCGATACCAAAGGATTGCCCGACCCCTTGTCCAAGAATTCCCGATGAGAGACCCGTCGTATCAATCGCACTACCCAATAGGTCGAAGTAGGTGACGCTCGTCGTAGTTGAAGACGTGCCGCTTTCGGGCCCGGTCGACGAACGAAAAAGGAACGCAAATCCCTCAAAGAACGTCGGACCCGTGGTGTCGACGATGTTGGGACCATCAATAACCTTCAAGCGATCTCCATTCGCGAAGTTTACCGTTGTGGTCAGCACATCACCGGCTGACGGTGTGGCTGACGGTGTGAAAGGAGTTATCGGTATTGCCGTCTGGGTAGTACCGCTCAAGAGTTGTCCGCCAAATCCGTCGTCCGTGATACTCATAACGCTAATGTCGATTTCGAACGAGTTCACGAAAGATGCCGCCTCAGCCTGAGACACCCCCGCCATCAACACGACGGCCGCCGCGATCCCCGCAATGTCCTTCCTCATGTTTTCCTCCCTGATACGTCCTAACAGGCGCTGAACAGAAATACGTTACCGAGTTTTACTTGACCGATCCCGCCCGCCGCCGAATCCAGCCGATGCCGGCGAGACCAAAACCGAAAATGGCGAGCGCGGCAGGTTCGGGGATGTTCTGGCTGTTTTGGACAGCGGTTACGTCAAACAAGATCTGGAAACCGTCCAAGGTGCCAACCTGGACACCAGGGGCGAAATTATCGGTCACGTCCAGAATGGAAAGCGTCCACGTCCCCGAGACGTCGGCGCCGATGAAAGCGGCGAGATCGGGTGCGTTTCCCGGACTCCATGCATTTGCATAGGTTTCAGGCGTAAGCGTCGATCCGGAAATCAAATCGATATGAGAACTCCCGGGCGCGGAGAGCGACATCGTGATATTGCTGTTGAGAATCAGCGTAAAGGTTGTGAAGAGGGTGAGAGACGACACCTCGGTGACGCCGGGGTCTGTGATGCTGCCAACGCTGATGCTTGACGTGGCAGCAGGGTCTGGAAAGTCGAAGATGCCGGATGGGGTATCCGTCGCTGTAAACGACACCGCATGAGCGTGACTTCCCCAAACCACCGCCGCGATTGCGGCCACACATGCCGCGAGCACCCTTTGCATGAATTCCTCCCCCGTGCGCCTGGAACACGCGCTAACGCGATGTGATCCGCGACTTGTTGCCGCACGACCTTGCGGTGGCGGCCTCTCGTACTTATGCAACCCATATGCCAAGCGCGCATGCGATTGATTCTCAAAGATTGTTGCACCGCCAAACCGTTTTGGTTGTAAAATGGATCGACACACGATTTTGAAGTTAAATCAAAATCGTTTGGTTTTCTTTTGCGGATGTTCTGGTGAAGCTTATAACTCTTTTGAAACAAAAGATTTTTCTATATGTCTTGCCACGCGGCGCGCTGTTAGGTTCTCTGACAGTGTAATGCTGTAGTTTTGGTTGGGTATTCGATTAACGTTTTTTGATCGCACTCAAGTTCGCGCTTTGGTTCAATACGCGTATCGAGAGACAATCGACGCCTGCTCGTCGTCGGGAGGATGACGCTGTTCGGTTGGTCATGGGCATCGCCATTGGCCGCGACGATCGTTCTTGGGGTCCCAGATCGGGGATTGGCTGTCATAATGCGCACAGTTCATTTCCTGTGTTTTCTGCTCTCTTTGTTGGCGTTGTCGGACGTCGAGGCGAAGGCCGCGCAGCGAAACGCTGAAGCGGAGCACTACGTGCGCGATGCGCGGGCCTACATCGAGGCCGGCGAGCCAAGCGCCGCCATCATCCAGCTCAAGAACGCGCTGCGGGAGAATCCTGACGATCCCGAGGCAAGGTATCTGCTCGGTTCCATCTACGTCTCCGTCGGCGATCCGGTCAACGCCGAGAAGGAGCTGACGCGAGCGCGCGATCTCGGCTACGACCCCGATGCCATCGCTCGGCCGCTCGGCCAGGCGCTGCTGATACAGCGAAAGTTCCGGACCATTGTCGACTCGTTCGATGCGGGCCTGCACGAGGGACCGCGGAAGGCAGAGATTCTTCTGATTCGGGCGGCGGCGTTGTTCGGACTGGAGCGGTGGGAACAGGCGGACACGACATATGCCGCAGCGGTGCCCATCGTGGAAGACCCGCGTCCCCTCCTTGGCCGCGCCCGTGTCTCGTTCGCCCGCGGCGATCTTCAGAGCGCCGGGCGGTTCGTCGAGGCGGCGCTTCGGATCGCCCCGGACGATGTCGCGGTTTTGCTCGCCAAGGCCCACCTTCTTCGGGTCAAGGGGGAGATCGATGCGGCGCTGGTTTCCCTCGACCACGCGTCGGGCACTGCGCCCGACGATCCGAGGATCACCATTGCCCGTGCCACGGTCCTGATCGATGCCGGCCGCGTCGACGAAGCGTTGCGGACGCTGTTCGGACTCGTGGACGGCGGTTTCGATCTACCCATTGTCGACCACCTGACGGCTGTGGCACTGGCGAATAAGAAGGACTACGAGGGCGCCCGCTCAACGCTGCAGAAGTCGTGGCGCGCGCTCGAAGCAAACCCGCCGAGTCTCTTCCTAAGCGCCCTCATCCACTACGGGCTTGGTGAATTGGAGCGGGCCGAGTCCGATCTGAGAAGCTTCCAGAACGCGGCGCCGGGAAGCGCTGATGCGAACCTGTTGCTCGGCGCAATCCTGCTGCGCAAGGACGACGCCGCGGCTGCCCTTCCCCTTCTGCGCAGTGCCGCGGATGCAGCGCCCGAGGACTCCAGGGCGCTTGGCCTCTATGCCAACGCGCTTTTGAAAACCGGCGCGTTCACCCAGGCCGCGGAGGCGTTCCAAAAAGCCGCCGAACTCGCGCCAGATACGGCGGCGTCGCATACCGGTCTCGCAGTCAGTCGACTCGCGCTTGGCGATACCGATCAAGCGGTGAAAGCGCTCTCGGATGCCGTCGATCTTCAACCGTCGGCCGAGGGACCGACGGTATTTCTCGTCCTGACACTGCTCCGCCAGGGACGGCACGACGATGCCCTGAGCGTCCTCGATGACATCGAAGCCAACTTGCCCAACGATCCGCTGGTCCAAAACCTGCGCGCGGTAGTTCAGCTGTCACGCAAAGACGTCGCGAGCGCCGAGGCACATTTGCGGGCCGCCATCGACATCGATCCCGAATTCCATCCGGCCGTTCTCAATCTGGCGTCGATCCTCATGGCGCAAGGGCGGCTCGACGAGGCCGAGGCGCTGTATCTCGGCGCCCTGGGCGAGGGTTCGATGGCGGCCCGGGTGCTGACGGGACTCGCCGATGTCGCGCTTCGGCAGAATCGGGTGGAAGATGCGGCCGTGTGGCTGAACCGGGCGCGCGAAGCAAACGCGGCCGATTTGGCCTCGCGCGTTCGCCTGCTCGACGTCTACCCGCGGCTCGGCCAGATCGGCAAGATGCAAGAGGTCTTGCGCGAAGTCCGGGATCTCGGCGGTGAGCGCCCGGTCGCACTGCGAGCGGAAGGGCAGGCCTACCTCGGCGTTGGCGAACCAGCGAACGCAGTTCCTCCGCCGCGTCGGCTGGTAGAAGTGACCGGGGGGCGCCCGCAAGACCGCCTCTTGCTGGCGCACGCGCTTGTTGCCAGCAACGACGGTCAGGGTGCTCGCCGGTTGCTCCGGGAAACCATCGATGCGGCACCTGGTTTTGCTCCGGCTTACATCGAACTCGCCATGATTGAGGAGCGGGCGGGAAGGAGTTCTGAGGCCGATGCCCTCGTCGCCGCGCTTCGCGCCCAATTGCCGGGCTCCTACCTGACCGATGCGCTCCACGGGGCGCTTCTTATTGTGCGCAGACAATACGAAGACGCGGTCCGGACGCTGGAAGCATCCTGGAGGATCAAGCCGACACCCAAAGTCGCGGTTGATCTTTACCGCGCCCGATCGGCTGCCGGTCATCACGAAGCGGCACAATCGGAACTCGAGGAGTGGGTGTCGAAGAACCCCGGGGACCGCAACTCAAGCCTTCTGCTCGGTGGCGTTTATTTGGAAAGCGGCCGGCTCGACGGGGCCGTCGCCATTTTCGAGCGACTTCATGCTGACCACCCGGACGATCCGGTTGTCCTCAACGAACTGGCTTGGGTCTATCAGTCGAAAGGCGACCGGCGCGCCATCGAATTCGCGGAACGGGCACACCGGTTGGTGCCTGGGAACCCCTTGATCACCGACACGCTGGGATGGATCGCCTTCAAGCAGGGGCAGGTGACCCGCAGTGTGGAGTTGCTCGAAGAAGCGGTTGCGGCCGCACCTAGCCATCCAGAGCTTCGCTATCACCTCGCCGTTGCTCTCGACGCCGCCGGGCAATCGAGCAAAGCCGCCACCCATCTCCGCATCTTGCTGAGGGATCACAAGGGCTCGGCTCAGGAGGAAGACGCGCGGGCTCTATACGAGCAGATCGAAGTGCGGCTCGGCCGTTAGAAGCAATGAGTTGCGCACGGCGATGGCCAAGCGAGTCCGAGTGCCTGCCCCGGCTTGTCGAATGCTGGACGGCCTTTCGAGTAAGAGAGCGCGTCCGCCGCTGGCTGCGAGCCGCCCATTGAAATGCACTTCCGGTCGACTGGTTTTCGATCCGAATGCAGTCGTTCGAATGGGCTCCCGCGGTCCTTACGGGGGATGACCCGTCACGGCCTTTCGAGGGCGAGGCGCACCACCTTCTTCATCACCGTCGGCAGCGCGTACGCACCGAGCCCGTCCGGCGGGCACCATATGCCGTCGGTGTCGCCGACGGTTGCCGCGTAAACCTCGAGTTCCAGGTGGAAATGCGTGAACGTGTGCCGGACCGCGCTGTCGAGCCGCCGCCACGCCGCCGGGATTGGGGCCGCCGCGGCGACCTCCGTGTCCGACCACGGCCGCTCCCGCCACTCCGTCGTCGGCACCTCCATCATCCCGCCGAGCAGGCCCGATTCGGGCCGGCGGCGCAGCATCACCGCCCCGGCGGCACGGACGGCCCAGTAAGCGGCGCCCCGCCGGGTCGGTTTCACTTTCTTCTTGGCCTTCCGGGGGAACGCCTCGGGCGCCCCGGCGGCGAACCCGGAGCACGCGGCAGCCCACGGACACCGATCGCACGCGGGGCGGCGCGGCGTGCAGACGGTGGCGCCCAGGTCCATCAGGGCCTGGGCGAGATCGCCGGGCCGGTCATCCGGAACGAGGGCATCGGCACGCGGACGCACATCCGAACGGACGCCGGGGAGCGGTGCCTCCAGGGCATACGTCCGACTGAGGACCCGAATCACGTTGCCGTCGACGGCGGCTTCCGGCCGCCCGAACGCGATCGCCGCGATCGCCGCCGCGGTGTAGTCGCCAATGCCGGGAAGCCGGCGCAGCTCCTCGGCCGATTCGGGAAAGCGGCCGCCGAGGTCGCCGGCGACCGCGCGGGCGCAGCGGTGCAGGTTTCGGGCGCGGGCATAGTATCCCAGCCCCTGCCACGCATGGAGCACGGCGTCCAGATCGGCGGCGGCAAGGGCATCAACCGTCGGCCATCTTTCGAGGAAGGCGTCGAAATAGGGAATCACCGCGGCGACCGTCGTCTGTTGCAGCATGATTTCGCTGAGCCACACGCGATAGGGATCGGCCCCTTCCCCGGGCGCGGCGCGCCACGGCAGCGAACGCCGTTCACGGTCGTACCAGGTGAGCAGGAGCGAGCTGAGGCGTTTGGCGGAGGCGGTCACGATGGAGGCACGGTTGATGGTCGGCGGCAGCGATCGTAGCATACTCGGGAGTGCGGTCGACCGCCGAACGGGACGGGAAGCGCAACATGGCATCAGGCCGCAAGGGACCGCGGGCGCTGGCCGAATCGGTCTCCAAGGTGACGCAGCCGATCTTCGCCCGCAAGGGATTCGCCGACGGCGCCATCGTCGCCGACTGGTCGGCCATCGTCGGCGACCGCCTCGCCGGGCACTCGGCGCCGGAAAAGGTGGACTTCCCCCGCGGCGACCGCACGGATGGAACATTGACCCTTCGCGTCGACGCCAGCGGGCTCGCCACCGAACTTCAGCATCTCGCGCCTCAGCTCATCGAGCGGATCAACGGATTTTTCGGTTACGCGGCGATCTCCCGGCTGCGATTCGTGCACGGCCCTCTGCCCGAACGGCCGGCGGCGAGTCGGCGCCAACGTTCGGCGCCGTCCCAGGTCACCATCGACGCCGCAGCGGAATCCGTCGCCGCCGTGGAGGATGATTCTCTTCGCGAGGCCCTGGATCGCCTGGGCCGGTCGGTGCTCGCCGACGCCGATGACGACACCTCACGCGATCGCGAACCATGATGCTGCCGCATTTGTGCTAGTTGAATCGTCCTGACGCGATTGCGAGTCGCTTGTACCTCCGTCGCGTCGATTCTATAGTTGGTCAACATCTTGTGTACAGGATCGCCATTTTGCTCCGCAACATACTAGGTTTTGGGCTCATCGTGCTCGCGCTGGCGACCGGGGAAGCATCGTCGGCGACCTTAGCGGCCTCCGCGGCGGATCCCCTCGCCGAGCGGTCATTGGGCGATCCCAATGCGCCGGTGACGATTGTCGAGTTCTCCTCGATGACCTGCCCGCATTGCGCCAGTTTCCATCGCGAGACGCTGCCAAAGATCAAGAAGGACTACATCGATACCGGCAAGGTGCGGCTGGTGTTCAGCGACTTTCCGCTTGGGTGGCTGGCGTTGGGCGCATCGATGGTCGCCCGGTGCGTCGAGCCCGAGCGGTATTTCGGTTTCCTCGAAATGCTGTTCCGCGGCCAGCAGGGCTGGGCAACCAGCCCGGAGCCGCAGAAGGAGTTGGAGCGGCTGGCGCGATTCGGCGGCCTCTCGGGCAACGAGTTCGCCGACTGCCTCAACAACCGGACTCTGTTCCAAGGCATTCAGGAGCGCGCCCGCATGGCCCAGGAGCGCCACGGCATCAGCTCCACGCCGACCTTCATCATCGGCGACGGCAAGGTCGTCGGTGCCCAGGATTACGACGTTTTCAAGAAAGCCATAGACGAAGGGCTCGCCAAGAAGCGCTGAGGCAACGTTAAAGGGGGCGAGGCGTCACCGTGTTGCGGTTCAGCAAGCTGCGGCTGGCAGGGTTCAAATCGTTCGTCGATCCGACCGAGCTGATGATCGAGACCGGGCTGACCGGAGTCGTCGGCCCCAACGGCTGCGGCAAATCAAACCTCGTCGAAGCCCTGCGCTGGGTCATGGGCGAGACGTCGGCCAAGCAGATGCGCGGCGGCGAGATGGACGACGTCATCTTCGGCGGCACCGCCGACCGCCCGGCGCGCAACATCGCCGAGGTCGCCCTCGAACTGGACAACGCCGAACGATCAGCGCCGGCGGCGCTCAACGATTTCGACGCCCTCGAAGTCAGCCGCCGCATCGAGCGCACCAAGGGATCGACGTACCGCATCAACGGACGCGAGGTCCGCGCCCGGGACGTGCACCTGCTGTTTGCCGATTCGGCGACCGGCGCACGCTCCGCCGCGCTGGTGAGCCAGGGCCGTGTCGGCCAGGTCATCGCTGCGAAACCGACCGAGCGCCGCAGCCTGTTGGAAGAAGCGGCGGGAATTACGGGCCTGCACTCGCGGCGCCACGAAGCCGAATTGAGGTTGCACGGGGCGGAGACCAACCTGGAACGCCTCGACGACGTGCTGGCGACCTTGGAAGCGCAGCTCGCTAGCCTGAAGAAGCAGGCCCGCCAGGCGACCCGCTACCGCAACATTTCGGAGCACATCCGCAAGGCCGAGGCGACGTACTATTGGCTGCGCTGGCGCGCTGCCGTCGACGGCCTGGAAGGCGCGCGCCACCGCCTCGCCGAAGCCGAGCGCCGGGTCGGCGAGCTGTCCGGTGTTGCCGCAGCAGCGACGACGCGGCAGGCGGAAGCCGCCGCCGTGTTGCCCGAGTTGCGTCAGGCGGAGGCCGAGGCCGCCGCCGAGCTGCAGCGCCTGAACCTCGCCCATGAAAACCTGGGGACCGAGGAACGCCGCGCCGAAGCCGACGCCGAAGCCTGCCGCGTGCGCCTCGAACAGGCGGCCGCCGACCTCGAGCGTGAACAGGCCCTTGCTGGCGATGCAGAGGCTGCCTTGGCACGGCTTGCCACCGAGCGGGATGTGATCGAAGCGGCCCGCCGGGGCGAGGCTGATGCCCGCGAGCAGGCCGCCGCTGCCGTTGCCCAGGTGACGGGCGCCGTCGAGCGGTTGGACCTGCAACTTGCCGAGCTGACCGAGCGGGTCGCCACGGACGAGACCCGGCGCGCCGAACTCCGCCGCACGGTCGAGGACCTGGAGACCCGCCGGCAGCGTCTGCAGGTGCGCGCCGTCGAACTCGCCGAACAACGGGAAGCCCTCGCTCCGCGCCCCGAAGACGAGGCTGCCCTCTCGGTGGCCGGAACGACGCTGGCCGCCGCGCGGACCGCCCTGGAGGAGGCGCGGGCCGCCGTCACCGCGGCAGAGGCGCGGCGGGCTGAAGCCGCAGAAGCTGCCGCTGCGCGCGCCGCGGAGGCGCAGGCGGCGGACACCGCGCTCGCCCGTCTTCAGGCCGAAGAACGGGCGCTGAGCGAGCTCCTTGAACCGACCGACGCCGACCTGTGGCCACCGATGATCGACGCCGTCGTCGTCGAACCCGGGTTCGAAGCGGCCCTCGGCGCCGCCCTCGGCGACGACCTCACCGCGCCCGTCGATGAGGCGGCACCCGTACGCTGGCGAACGCTCGACGACCTTGCCGGCGATCACTCATTGCTCGAAGGCGCACGCCCACTGGCCGACGTGGTGCGCGGTCCCCGCGCGCTGTCGCGACGGCTGTCGCAGATCGGCATCGTTGAGAGCAATACCGAAGGCGACCGCCTGCAACCGGCACTCGCGCCGGGCCAACGCCTGGTCAGCCGCGACGGCGGGCTTTGGCGGTGGGACGGATACGCGGCAGAGGCCGGCGCGCCGACAACCGCAGCCGCCCGATTGCAGCAGAAGAACCGTCTTGCCGAAGTTCGCGCGGCGCGGCCGGATGCGGAGGCCGCTTCGGAAGCGGCAACGGCCGCCGCCGGTGCCGCCCGTGCCGCCGCCGAACACGCTGCCAGTGCGGCCCGAAGAGCACAGGAAAACCAGCAGGCCTTCGACGTCGCCTTCGCCGACGCCCGCGAATCGGAGGCGGCCCTGCGTCAGCGCGAAGCCGAACGTGAGTCGCGGCGGGCCGCCCTGGCCGAAACCGCGCAGGCGGTGGAGGCGGACGTCGCCGAAACCGAGACCCGCGCGACAGCCGCGTCGGAAACATTGGCCGCGCTGCCGGAGACCGGCGAGGCGCGCGAACGGGTCGCGGCGTTGCGTGCCGAACTGGCCGAGCAGCGCGCGCTGTTGATCGAGCGACAGGGTGCGCTGGATTCACTGATCCGCGAGGCGGGCAGCCGCCAGCGACGGCTCGACGACATCATCGGCGAACTGGCATCGTGGCAGACGCGTTTCGACGGAGCCGGACAGCAGATTCGCTCTCTTCGCGGCAGAGCGGCGGAATTGGCCGCCGAAGGCGAACGGCTGGCCGCTCTGCCGGCCGAAATCGGCGCCCGGCGCGAGGGGCTGCAGGGCGAGATCGATGCGTCGGCGGCGCGGCGCAGGGCCGCTGCAGATCGGCTGGCCGAAGCCGAATCCCGGCTCGCCGAGGCCGACCGTGCGGCGCGCGCCGCCGAGTCGGCGCTCGCCCAGGGCCGCGAAGACCGGGTGCGCGCGGAGGGCGCGGTCGAACAGGGCGAGCAGGCGTGCCGCGACGTCACCGAGCGCGTCGCCGAACGCCTCGACGTTTCACCCGACGAAACAGCGTCGCTGGCCGGGCTCGATCCGGACGCGCCGCCGCCCGACCTCGAGGCCGTCGAGCGGCGCCTGGAACGACTGCAGCGGGAGCGCGACACTATGGGACCGGTGAACCTGCGCGCCGAACAGGAAGCGAGCGAACTCACCGAACAGATCGCCACACTCGGCGACGAACGCGGCGATCTGGTCGAGGCCATCGCCAAGCTGCGCCAGGGCATCGCCGAGCTCAACCGCGAAGGCCGCCAGCGCCTGCTGGCCTCGTTCGCCGAGGTCGACAAGCATTTCCAGGAAATGTTCGTGCGCCTGTTCGGCGGCGGACGCGCGCACCTTGCACTGACCGAGTCGGACGACCCCTTGGAGGCCGGCCTCGAAATCATGGCGAGCCCACCCGGCAAGCGCCTTCAGGTGCTGTCACTGCTGTCGGGTGGTGAGCAGGCCTTGACCGCGCTGGCGTTGCTGTTCGCCGTGTTCCTGACCAACCCTGCGCCGATCTGCGTGCTCGACGAAGTGGACGCGCCGCTCGACGACGCCAATGTCGACCGTTTCTGTTCGTTGTTAGAGGAGATGACGATGAGCGGCGGCACCCGGTTCCTGGTCATCACCCACCACCGCATGACCATGGCGCGGATGCATCGGCTGTTCGGCGTAACCATGGGCGAGCGCGGCGTTTCGCAACTCGTCTCGGTCGATCTGCACGCCGCCGAGGAACTTCGCGAGATCGCCTGACTCCGCCTCGGAGCGGCCATGATTTTTCGCCTAGATTCAGTGAGTTACCCGGTAGAACAGAGGTCGATTCCGGGGTTTTCGTCCTTGACACCCTGGGGGGGCGCCTCTATGGTGCGCCGCGCAAACGGCGTGAGTTCGGCCGTCAGGGGGATTCCGGCGCGTTGTGGCGATGAAAGACCCCCGGCCTGAGGCTTTGAGGGACCTGGGCGCTCGGCTGGAGCGGTTGCGGGCCGATACGCAACCGGCCGAGCGGAAGCCGGCAGTCCAGGAACCGACATCGGGCCTGGGCATGGCGTTCACCATCTCGGCGCATCTGGTCGCCGGGCTGGCGGTGGGCGCCGGGGTTGGCTACGGCCTCGACCGCTGGCTGGACACGTCGCCGTGGCTGCTGATCGTGTTCTTCTTTCTCGGCGCCACGGCCGGGATGTTGAACGTCTACCGTACGGTGTCCGCGATGGGAGACGCCGTCGGTTACCGGTCCGCAGGCACCCAACGTCCGGCGGGTACGAAGGAAAACGAAGAGGGCGAGGAAGGTCGTGGCGAGTCCCCTTGAGCAGTTCCAGATCAAGACGATCATTCCCATCCATCTCGGCGGAATCGACGCCTCGTTCACCAATTCGGCGCTGTTCATGACCATCGGGGTGGCGGTCGCCACTCTGTTCCTGACGCTCAGCATGCGCGGCCGTGCCATTGTCCCCGGCCGATGGCAGTCGATGGCGGAGCTCTGTTACGAGTTCGTCGCCAATATGATTCGAAGTAACGTCGGCGCCGAGGGGCGCCGCTACTTCCCGTTCATCTTCTCGCTGTTCATGTTCATCCTGTTCGGCAACATGCTGGGCATGATCCCGTACAGCTTCACCTACACCAGCCACCTGGTGGTGACGCTGGGGATGGCGATGGTGGTGTTCATCGGCACGACGATCATCGGCTTCGTCAAACACGGCTTCCACTTCTTCAGCTTCTTCCTGCCGCACGGCACGCCGTGGTACATCGCGCCGCTGCTGATCCCGATCGAGGTGCTGTCCTATTTCACCCGGCCGGTGAGCCTGTCGCTGCGTCTGTTCGCCAACATGACCGCCGGCCACACCATGCTGAAGGTGTTCGCGAGCTTTGTCGTCACCATGGGACTTCTCGGCGTGGTGCCGCTGCTCGCCGCGGTGGCGCTGACCGGCCTCGAGTTCCTGATCGCCTTCTTGCAGGCGTATGTGTTCACCGTCTTGACCTGCATCTACCTCAATGATGCTTTGCACATGCACTGAGCGGGCGCGGAACAGGATTGATCCAACGTTACGATTTTCGACCATTGCCAAACGTAAAATGAGGAATTGGAACCATGGAAGTTGATGCTGCGAAGATGATTGGCGCCGGCATTGCGGTCGTCGGCCTCGGCGGCGTGGGCGCCGGCATCGGCAACATTTTTGCGACGACGATCTCGTCGCTGGCCCGCAACCCGGCGGCGCAGCCGGTCATCCAGCTGCCGATGTGGGTCGGCTTTGCGCTCGTCGAGGCGGTCGCGCTCTACGCGCTGGTCGTCGCGCTGATGCTGATGTTCGTGTTCTAGACACGGCCCTTCTGAACCGAAGACCCGATCGGCCCGCCCGGGCCGGGAGACACGGATGCCGCAATTCGACCCTGCCGTCTGGCTGCCGCAGCTGATCTGGCTGGCGATCGCCTTCGCCGCGCTGTACCTGCTGATGTCGCGGGTCGCGCTGCCGAGGATCTCGGACGTGCTCGAAGAGCGTGAGCACAAGATCAACGACAGCCTGCGCAAGGCCGAGAACTTGCGGGAAGAAGCGGAAACGGCGGCCGCCTCCTACGAGCGGATGATGGCCGACGCCCGGGCCAAGGCCCAGGCGGCGGTGCGCAAGGTCCGTGAAAAGGCGGCGGAAGAAGCGGCGGAGCATCACGCCGAGCTGTCGGAGAAGCTGGCCGAGGAGATCGCCGCCGGCGAGGCCCGCATCGCCGAGGAACGGGCGAGGGCCGTCGCCGGAGTGCGTGACATGGCCGTCGAGGTTGCCGAGGCCGCCGCCGCGCGGCTTGTCGGCGAGGCCGTCGATGCCAAGAAGGTCACCGCCGCCGTCGACACGGCGATCAAGGGAGGCGGCTGATGCAAGCATGGGCGGCCGAGGCCGGAGCGGCGCACGGGGCGGAGCCGTTCTACGCGACTCCGGAGTTCTGGGTTGCCGTTGCCTTCATCGTCTTCGTCGGGCTGACGGCGCGGACCATCTTCCGCGTCGCCACCGTTGCCCTGGACGAGCGCGCCGAGGGCATCAGGAACCAGATCGACGAGGCCCAGCGCCTCGCCGAGGAAGCGCAGGAGCTGCTGGCCTCCTACGAGCGCAAGCAGCGCGACGCCGAGCGCGAGGCCGAGGCCATGGTCGACAATGCCCGGCGGGAGGCCGACCGCCTTGCCGAGCACGCGGCGCGCGAACTGGAGCGGTCCCTGAAGCGCCGCGAGCAGCTCGCCGTCGACCGCATTGCCCAGGCCGAGAAATCGGCCATCGAGGACGTCCGCGCCCAGGCGGTCGAGGTGGCGATGCAGGCGACCCGTATCGTTCTCGCCGAGCATGTCAGCGACAGCAAGGCCGACGCGCTGATCGACGCGGCGATCAAGGACATTCCCGAGAAGCTGCACTAACGCCCAGGTCCAGACAACCGAGATCCTTTCCCTCGACCTCGGTCAAGCGAAACCCGCTGCGCACGAAGCGCGGGGCCGTTCGGCAGGCCACGGCCGGGCAGGCTGGCCGGATCGACAGGCCGAAAGCGTGACCCCACGGCGATTTTGCCTGTTTTTTGGGCGCACTCGCAACTGTGCCTTGTATTTGTGCAGTCGGTCGTGGCCTGTGCGCGGAGCCTTTCCGCCCCCCTCTAGCATTTAATCGAACAACGCATTGAATCGGAACGATGATTCGTGATCCGTTCCGGCTTCCCGCGACGACCGTCTGCTGGCACGCCATTTGCGACCTCGCACGGTGGCCTGCGATCGGCCGCAGCAGGGTTGGGACGGGGCCGTGTCCGAAGGTGTGTTCAACGAAATGTTCGGGCCGGACGGCGAAGTGCGCGGTGCCTACCGCGCCTATGCCGAATGGCTGCGCGCGACTCCCGCCGACCGGCTTTCCCTGCAGCACCGGCGGGCGGACGCGCTGTTCCGCCGTCTCGGCGTCACCTTCGCCGTGCATGGTGACGACGACGGCGTCGAGCGCCTGATCCCCTTCGACGTCGTTCCCCGCATCCTCGATGCCGACGAATGGGAGGTCGTGGCGGCAGGCGCTTGCCAGCGTGTGCGCGCGCTGAACGCCTTTCTGGGCGATGTCTATCACGAGCAGGAGATCCTCAAATCAGGCCGTGTGCCGGCCTCGCTGATCCTCAACAACCCGGCCTTCCGGCCCGAAGCCTTGGGACTCGACGTGCCACGGGGGGGTGTTCATCCACGTCGCCGGCATCGACGTGGTCCGCGTCTCGGACGGCGAATGGTACGTGCTGGAGGACAACGCTCGTGTGCCCTCGGGCGTCTCCTACATGCTGGAAAACCGCGAGACGATGATGCGGCTGTTTCCCGAGCTGTTCGCCGCCCACCCGATCGCCCCGGTGAACCACTATCCCGAAGTGCTGCTGCGGACGCTCAAGGCCGCGGCCCCGGCCGGAGTCAGCGCGCCGACCCTGGTCGTGCTGACGCCGGGCCATTTCAACAGCGCCTACTTCGAGCACGCCTTTCTCGCCCGCGAGATGGGCGTCGAGCTGGTCGAGGGCCAGGACCTCGTGGTCGACGACAACCGGGTGTTCATGCGCACGACCGACGGCCTCAAGCGGGTCGACGTGATCTACCGGCGAATCGACGACGACTTCCTCGATCCGCTGGCTTTCGATGCGGGTTCCTACCTCGGCGTTCCGGGGCTGCTGTCGGTGATCCGCAACGGCCGGGTGACGCTGGCCAATTCCATCGGCACCGGCATCGCCGACGACAAGGCCATCTATCCGTATGTGCCGGCGATGATCGAGTTCTATCTCGGCGAAAAACCGATCCTCAACAACGTCCCCACCTACAGCCTCCGCAACCCCGACGACCGGGGAAATGGGATGGACGCCTCCCACCCCTGATGTTCTCGGGCTGGAGGGATTGGTTGGACCCTCACGGGCCGACGGCATCAAAGTGCCGAGTGGGAAGAGCAAGCTCTTTGCCGGCAAACCGGAGGGTACGAGATGAAGACTAACAGAACCGTGGTCGGTGTGGATACGGCAAAGCGCGTGTTCCAGCTGCACTGGGTCGATATGGAAACGGG
>Ga0209782_1000215_pt1 | contig 23030 bp, 14 predicted proteins | sample WorMetmaBAHAMAS1_FD_187390 | JGI IMG/M metagenome (GOLD analysis project Ga0209782, IMG submission 187390) | Marine gutless worms symbiont microbial communities from Max Planck institute for Marine Microbiology, Germany - Inanidrilus... | ecosystem: Host-associated > Annelida > Digestive system...
ATATTATCGTTGCTATTATAAACTTGTAAACGTGCTGTAGTGCCGACATTGATATTGCTGATGAGGATGAGGATGAAGAAGCCATCATAGAACGGAGGCGGTTAGCGAGGAAAGCGTTTGAGCAGGTAGTGTCGATGTTTGCAGTGTTTGTTCTCGGAGTTTCTTGTTTTCAGAGTTGCGTTTATTATGTTCGTTTTCATGCCGGGAATGTCTTTACAGTTGGGCTGCAAAAAGTGCATTTGGCCTGTAAAAGGTAGTGCAAACAAAGCCAACGGGCATACGTTGTAAATGTCTCTTAGAATACCCCCACAATGACGAGGAAATCTTTGGTTGTTGTAGGAGTAGTATTTTGTATATGCTGTATTCTTGTCAGTTTAACGAGCAGTATAATAACTAATAAAGTCGGAGAAAATATTCCTGTAGAAATATCGATAGACAGCAGTTTGCAGGGTTGCCAGTGTGGATTTCTATGATTCCTTTAACAGTACAGACACTACAATGGCATGCATTGTTTAATCTTATTGTTTTTATAACAGTTTTGTTTATTCTTTAAGTTTTGAGTTAATTGTAGATATTTAAGTTGTGAATTTTTAAACCTGTTTTTAAAATTTATAGTGTCAACGCTAACTCTGATTTGCTGTGTGGATGCGATGACAGCAAATGAAGCAGCAGGTTACAGACAGTGAAGATACGCAAGATAATGCAGTTGCTGTCTCACAGACGGTCGCTCCTCCGCAGTCGGTCAGTGCTCCGACGGCATTCTCACGGAGTCTGAGGTCGGCAACGCCTCAGTCGCGGTCACGTTCGCGGTCCCGCTCCCAGTCTTCATCGTCGTCTTCGTCGAGCAGTGCCGCTGCGGAGGCGGACGCCGAGGCCGACATGGAAGGGTTTGATTTTGAGGAGTCCATCAACAGTAAGCGTCGCGAACTGCTCGCCGATGCGGCACTGTCTGCCACGAACGAGAAAACGGCATCAGCGACCGCGTCCGTCTCGAAGTCTGAGAACACTGACGATGCCGGTAAAAAGCCGTTCATCAACGGCATCGACATGTTTGCTGAGGAGCTGCACATCGAGGCAGAAAGCTACAATGTGAGCGCTTTGTCTCGACTATCTGAAAGTGAATAATAACAAAAAATTAATTGACGAGAAATTTTGCATTCTACAACTAATGACCCTACCTCGGTCACTTAGTCAACAAATACATTGATCCTGATGCTTTGGTTGTGAAAAGATCTTCTAGTCTGTAAAATATCCAGCAGTTATCATAGACTTATAATTACGTGACATAATACAGCTGTTATGATCTTGAAGAAAGTTGGCAGACTAATGGAAGTAAGTGTTTATTTGTTACAGAAATCAGACTTTATTTAACAGAATAGAAACTAATGTGATGCAGTCTAATTTTTTTTCAGAAATTTTGTGTTGCCCAGACTAACCCAACAGCATCAAAAGACAAAGTGCACATGGACGGACTGATAGAGGTATATGTTGATGACAGTATTCAATAGAAAGACCCTCATGCTGAGCTGAACTCATCAAAGTCTAAATTCCACGACAGCAGTTTTCTCGTGACATCCTCGCCGACAAGCCCAACATCCTCACGAAGATCCTCGCGAGGATGCTACGAGGAAAACTGGTCCCGTGGAATTCGGAATTCCGGCATATCTCAGCGGAATGCTAAAGAGAGGCATTTGATGGTTTCTTTTATTTTAATGTAGCTGTTTTCATCACACCTGAGCTCGATATAATATATAATTCGGTCGACATGTGCAACAAAACATCCAGTTCACTGTTGTCATCTCGCCGCTGTATCCTTTTCTCGCCAGATTCGGTATGTGTACTAAGCTGAGTGTCCGCTGAAAAACTGAAAGTGGGTTTTTAATGTACATTGTTGTCAGTCTGATTGAATGAATCCTGGCTGATGACATGTTATAACAGAGTCCAAACGTACGAGCGAGAAGGGACACGGCATTCGAGAACGCTGCACTGACGGACAACTGGGATGATGCGGAGGGCTACTACAGTGAGTGTGGACATTTTCTGCCGCCAGCATTTCACAGTCATAGCATTCCTTTTACAATGTTATTGACGTACTTAATGCATGCTTTCCATTTATTACCAGATTTTTGTCATGCCTGTTGTGAACTTTAAAATAATACTTCAGTTGGTGGTGTACACATCTGTTTATTGTTGTTTGAACTGTGATTTGTAAACTGTTTTCGTGGTTTGTTTGATGTGCATGGATTTAGGTTTGTATTCTTAACTTTCTGTCTAAAAAGATGCATACAATAAGCTATCCTTGTGATGTAAATTACTACAATCTACATTTCCTCCTATGTCGTTTCTATTGCCATTGTTTAGCAATCTCTGCCATTGCTGGCACGCAACACTGCGGTCCCGGTCCACTGGTACCGGGCCACTGTTAGTTCAAAGAACAAGGACCACGCTAGCGTCGAGGAGTTTCACGGTCGCAATGTGCTGCAGTCTCACTCAACATTTGCTTGACGACATCTGAAGAAGTGCCCACTTGTTCGACTGACTGATATAGTGTCTGTTCATGATGTGCTCTAGTTAGTTAGTTGGTGTTTAACGTCCCTTTTTAGCACAAATATAAGGCTATATCAGGGACGAAAGGTCGTTTGGAGAGCTATCCCTACCCATTATAGGAAGGCCAGCGATATATTAACCTCAACCCTGGCCGCCGTTTTATTCAGCAGCCACCCAAAAAGGGAAAGGGATCGAGAGCTCTAGATGTCCACTCATCATCATCGTCATAATTTTCGTACCATCATCATTTAACTTACTCACTTGAGGTAATACAGTTATTGTTATGGTGTGGGCAGCCTCAGTATTTTAGTGCCGATGTGACAAATTAAATGCTGTGTGTAGGAGTGCGGATCGGTGAAATGCTGGACAAACGGTACTCGGTGTTCGGTTTAACTGGACAAGGCGTCTTCAGCACCGTCGTGCGGGTGCGAGATTCGGCACGTGCCAACCAGGAGGCAGCGATAAAGATCATTCGCAACAACGAAATGATGTCAGTATAACCTCATTCGGTTGATGTTTAGTGACGTGTCGATACGTAAAAAGAATGTCTGTTTGTCAGTGTTCTCTGTACACATTTATGTCTGAGGTTGCAGTTTTCAGCTGGCTTTTAATACTGTAATACTGCATTTGATACGTAGTTTCCATTTAGTATGAATCAGTCTGCAAGTATTAATACAGTGCAGAAGTGTGAAATTCTGGCAACCATTAGCAGGCTGAAATACTTCCTGAAAGTGACACCATTGCCACATTGCTGCTTCTCGTAATATTATGCAAGAGTTATTGCTTTGTACCAGTATCTTGAGCTGTGGTGTTGCAGGCACAAGACCGGTCTCAAGGAGTTGGAGTTTCTGAAGCGTTTGAACGATGCTGACCATGACGACAAGTTTCATTGTCTTCGTCTCTATCGCCATTTCTACCACAAGAACCACCTCTGCCTTGTTCTCGAGCCGCTCAGGTATTACCATCGTCATCCACACCTAAAACTGTTACAAGGACCACTGCGTTGAGGGAGGGGAACATGATAGTGCATTAGCGGTAGGCTTGTCATGCGATGATGTGCTGTATGAGTTTACATTTACATGATAGTCAAGTCAGTGATATGTCAGCTGTAATCAGAGAATGTCATAACAGTGGCAGAATAACGGGAAAAATTATCAGAACTGTATTGTGCGACAGCTGTGCACAATGATTTGCACGTACATTCACACTGAGCAGTTCTTACATATGACCATGTTATACATTTTTTGTACATTTTCTTAGCTTAAGTTTTAAATGATTTGTGTTAGCATAGTTTTTTTTGTATATTTTATGTTTGTTTATTGTTTGGTTTTGTTTTCTCAATATTCGCCGACAGATTGGCTCGGAAGAGCTTCTGTGAAATGACCTATTTTGTGTCGAATGGCATGTAACACTGTAACTCGGCCACTTTTGATCCGATACCGCATGACATACAGGGTGCGGCAAAAAAAAGTAGCACCCCAAAGTTTTTGCCGTTTTCTCGGCAACTGTTTGGAGTTTTGTCAAATTTTTTTTACAAATTTATATATTGATATATATAAGCAGTCAGTGTGTGTGTGCGTGTTGTCAGCATGAACCTGCGAGAAGTTCTCAAGAAGTACGGCAAGGACATCGGTCTTCACATCAAGGCCGTCCGCTCGTACACGCAGCAGCTGTTCTTGGCACTGAAGCTGATGAGGCGATGCAGCGTTCTGCACGCCGACATCAAGCCCGACAACATTCTGGTCGGGACTGATTTTTTAATATTCCGTTTTTCAGCTTACACGTCGAGATGCTGCGGTAACTTTTTGTTTTGGCCTCGTTTTCAGGGTACGCTCACAGGCTGGGCCAGGTTTTTCAAACTTTAACCTTTCTGTAATTGTCAAGAAGATTTTTTAAGTGCTTGACTCACCTGTTGTCACACAGACTGCATCAGTGCAGTGATAGGAACTCGCACTACTGATTTTACCTGCTGTATAGTTGGTCTTATTTTCCTGAGTGAAACTGGAGATTTTGCAAGTTACCCAGAAACAGAGCACTGAAATCTGTGGAACAGTTTAGAGGCTGGATGCTTTCCTGTTATCGAAAAGCAGAATGGCATTAAAAGTAGAAATCAGTGAGAAGTTTCAATAGTGTTAAATTTACAGGTTAGCCTAAGTCCTGCACGAGCTTGTCCTGCTATAAAGTATGTGACGATTCTGGTAATTTAGCACTTAGATTCTTGTGTGTTGAACACTGAATGAATTTTTTTGCATCAAGTGACCGTGAATTACAAAGCAGCGCATTGATTATGACATTCTGCATAGTAGATACATTGGGTGAAGTGATGACTGTATTCAGATAAATGAGTCGAAGCTGATGCTGAAGCTGTGTGATTTTGGTTCGGCATCACATGTATCTGAGATGGACATTACGCCGTATCTCGTCAGTCGGTTTTACCGTGCTCCCGAGATCAGTGAGTAGCTAAGAAATGTCAGCGTAATTTGAGTCGACTGATTTGAAATTGAAATGTGTGATCTATGATATATGAACTTAAGATTTGTCTGCATTTTATAGCACATCGTGCTACGGCTTTCCAGATTTTCATATAATGAATATGTGAAATTTGATTATAAAGTATTAACATATTTCAGTCATTTTGAAAATTGTCATAAGCATTATTTTGTGGGATATTTATGTTTATCTCAGTTACATTGCAAAAGGTGAGAAATTACCTTAATTATTAACTTAATGACAATTTTTGGAGCACAATTTACAGCACATTTTGTCTGCTCATTTCAGAATTGTACTCAAAAGAACTAAATGTGTGCTTTGCTGCTTTGCGTATATTTTGTCAGTGGTCTGTGTCTTTAGTGCAGTCATTATAATTCGATTTACTCAGAAGATGTTTTATGCTAAACCATTGTTGGACTGCACAGAAAATGTCTTAATCTCCCAAAATGCCTATAAAACATGTGCATGTTCTTGTAAGTCACAAGCTGGTATTGTATCAAAACGGCTGCACGGATTTTTTTGCGTACCGGTTTTCCTCGACCCATGCTACACTGTGTTTTAGGGAGATTAGAGTGTCTCCGAAAGTAGCTGTCCCAAACTCTGAACTTAGAAAACTTGGCCACAGCACGCCAACTGTTGGCGTGTGCGATATAAATAACGACAGCCATCAGTTGTTGTCCGTAGCACCTGGCGGGGACAAACAGCTGTAATGGCAGATCGCACTTGGCGTCTACCTCTGTGTACAGTGATTGACAGGGTGTCTACAACTCCTGGAAATCTCCTGGAATTTTGTTGATGCTCCTGGAATTTTTGTACACTCAGGCGCCCAGTAATTGTCAGCAAAAACGGCGATAATATGCCAGGCACTGTACAACATCTGTTGCATCTTTAAACCTAACCCAAATTACTGTGACTTGATCGTTTTATGCAGTAATGTTATACATAACGTGAATGTGCATGTGTTTGTTCGCATGTTGTACGTTTAACGGTTTAATGCAGCTTGTATTTTGATTCATTTTCCATCTGTTAAATGTGTCCCGGAAATCTCCTAGAAATTTGTTAGACTGGATTTGTAGACACTCCGGATTGGGCGAGAAGCCCTATCGCAGGATGCATGCTTATTTGTGTTGTATTTGATCTATTTTCATCTTATGGTGTGAAGTTCTCTCCCTGTTATCGGTGCTGGTATAATAATTTAAATGAGCATTTTGATCCATTTCCCTTTTTGGGTGGCTGCTGAATAAAAAGGCGGCAGGGTTGAGGTTAATATATCGCTGGCCTTCCTATACTGGGTAGGAATAGCTCTCCACCCCTGACCTTTCGTCCCTGATATAGCCATATATTTGTGCTGAAAAAGGGACGTTAAACACTAAATAACTAACTCACACAGGTTCCATCGGCATTAGCTGATTGGCCTGTTTACATGTGCTGTGGGGGTGTGTGTTCAGTTCTGGGGCTGGGCTACGACCACGGCATCGACCTGTGGTCGACGGCGGTGACAGTCTACGAGCTGTACACCGGGCGCATCATGTTTCCCGGCAAGTCCAACAACGAGATGCTCAAGCTTATCATGGACCTCAAAGGCAAACTGCCGAACCGGCTCATTCGCAAGGCCACGTTCCGCGAGCTTCACTTCGACGCAAACTTCAACTTCCGCTATCACGAAGTCGACAAAGTCACTCAGAGGGTACGTTGTTGTTGTTGTTGACTTTTTGTGCGTTACCTGTAACTGATAGAGTTCTGTCTGTGCAGTTCGTATTTAGCTAATTTCTTTTCCACTAAAGTAACACTGTAACAGGACCCGATTGTGGGTAATAGTAGCATTGCTATGTTGAAATCAGTATGTTCTGAAAGCAATTTTGGGCACATCTGGTCATCGGAGTAGCATGCTGATGGTTGTGTTTGACTGGCAAGGTATGACTTCCTATTAGTGTTCTAGGAATATGTAGTGTCTGTGGAAATTGTTTATTGAGCTCGTTTTTAGTCTGCAGCACTCTATAGAGCGAAAGTGGCCTGTAGTCATCAAACATTCCCTCCTACCATCTGTTAGTCTGTGTGTGTGTGTGTGTGTGTGTGTGTGTCTGTCTGTCCAGTGCATTGTGGCAAAATGGCTGATCGGATATGGATGCAGTTTGAGATGGTAGGTCGGATGGGTCCAGGGATGAGGCAAATAGTTGGGTTTGGGGATCGGTCCACTGGAAGAGGGCGAATGTGCGGTGCTCCATTGTAACCAATGGGAACTTTGACGCGGCCTGTTCCTAAATCACTTTGCGCATTCTTGTTTGGAGTTGACATAGAAATAGTAGTTACGTTTCTATTATCTATTGAGCTGGTTTTTCTGTGGAGTTAAAATAGTAAATAGTAGTTAAGTGTCTACGCTGCGTGCTAGTGTGGCCAGTGTATAGTGAACTGTGTGCAGGAGAAAGTGACGGTGATGAGTACGATCAGTCCGAGCAAGGACCTGATGGCCGACATGGTCGGCAGCCAGCGGATGCCAGAGGACCAGGTCCGCAAGGTCGGACAGCTCAAGGATTTCCTCGAGAAGATCCTTGTCTTGGACCCGTCCAAGCGGCTGTCGATCAACCATGCTCTGGCGCACCCGTTCATCCAGGAGAGAATTTGATTGGACACGAGCACGTTTGCATATGTATGAGCCGGAGCCACCGATTGATTGATTGATTGTTTTCATTGGCTGATCTGACTCGTTTGTGTATGTGTGAGGCAGGGAGTCGTCGATTGGTTTAGTTGGCTAACTTGACTCTGTATTTATATCCGTTTACAGCCCGATCACATTTATCTGGCTGATTTATTAGCTTTATTATTCTAGATATTCACAACTGTTAAGAGATTTGCCGTAGTGAGTGACTTTGAAGTTAGTGCCACAGCGGACAGTGCATTTTAACAGTGGACGTCGCTTCTGATTCTGACCGTTTCCGCCTGCAGGGATGCTCAGCTCGTCGGCGGCTGTACATAGCTGTAGTGTTGAGCAGCGATGTTATTGTCTCAGTTCTGGTGTGGCTGGATGGAATTTGTTTCAGGTGGCGCAGCACTAGTGGCCGTGAGTCGAGCGAGAGCGTGCCCACGTGGCACCACGTTGCTGGTCTCGGCGCTAGCTCTCAGTCGATGCTGACTGCGGTATGAACACGTGCATAGATATCGTCTCTTTCTGTTTCCTCCCTTCCCTTCCCTTCTTCGGGTATCCGTGACTCCGGTTTTACACTACCACCGACTGCAGTGTGGTGTTGGACATGCTGGAAAACATTAGAGCCTCAACCACCATTTCTATGTCCATTTTCCACGTGTACCTGTATTAACCAGGGCCCTTGGTCTTATTTTGCACTTGTTCCAGAAAAAAAACTTAGGATAATTGGCACGTAGATATTGTATGCTCTTTGTGTAATCCAAACAACAATATCAGAGCACTCAAGGAAAGGTAAAAATATTGGAGCAACCTTAATACACCAGTGCAAAGAGTTGCATATTCGGCCATGATCTTCTCAACTGGAAATGAATGAATGGTTAATATTTCTGTCGTTATTGTGTGGGTGCAGTATTGGGACATGTGTTAATTTAATTTTGATGAATCTGTTTGATGATTAACAATTACTTCGTACTGATAGGCTGAGTAGGTTTTTTGTCATTAAAATATTCTGCCGGAGTCCGTTGTTATTTGACTGGGTGATATTGTGTTTCACGCACTGGCGACATGACGGTGAAACTATGGTCTGTCTGAGCAATCGTAACAAGGTTGATAGCTCCTGCAGCCGCATTGGAGCGATATACTCTCACGTATGACGACGACTAGCATTTCTGCTTGCATTTCACACCGCAGCCTTAATAGTCTAACGTTGCGTGTTACATACACAAGTGATGTTCTAGTTAAACTTGGATTGTCTGAATTATTACGTTGGTTAGTGATCGACGCAAAATTATTCGCTCCCCAGGAGGGTGCGAATATGTCTGTGTGTCTCTTTTGTCACATAACTCAAAAACCATGGCTGAACTTCACGAATTTTTGTGCATGTTGTCTGTGGCCGTTGTTTGGTCCTATATGCAGTATGCCAGGTACTTCCCGTTTTGTGGATGACGTCATATCTTCACATAATGGCACTGTGGCTCGTCGTGTGTATTCTTAAGCGGAATAGAACATGACAGGCATATCAGCTGAGTTTTTCAACCAAAATTTGCTCAGTGATAAAGATCAATGTACTCACCGTGAGTTGTGCACCGGGGGCAGTCTGCTATCTACAATTGCCTCGTCTTCCCGATGCCATCAGAATCGCTCGCTGGAACAAATCCTGCAATCAGTACTTTCCAGTTTTATGAACTTTTTATTTCCACAACCCTGTAGAAGTCTTAGTTTAAAAGTATGATTGTTGACTTTCAACAATTTTTAATGATTTTTATTTCTTTGTAAAAAGTTGTGACAAAAAATTACTTTGTTGCAATAGTGTACGTACTGAATAACTAGTTGTTCAAATGATCTAGTGATCTCTTGTATTATTATTTGAAGGTTTGACTTCACTGGCTGTACTTTAATATCTGAAATAATTTTCTGATGAAATAATGTTAATGTCCACACATTGAAAGTTGTGTAGTTTCTTTCCTCCTTAACAATTTTCTAAGAGTGTGAAATTGCACACCGTGTTGTAAGTAAGCTACCGATGTTATTTTTGTAGTTCACACTTCATATGAGCAGGTGTTTTATTTGACATAGTGCCACTGGTGTTGTCATGACAGTAGAGAAAAAAACGGTTATAATTACAATTTTCCTTGTACATTGTAGAACACGTAAATAATTGTACTGAAGTTCAAGACAAACCACAAAATTACTTGTATGTGTAAATTCAGGAGCTTTTTCGGCATATTGCAAAGATGACAAATGTGCTTATGTCCGTAAATACATGAATATCATAAGATGTCTTTGAAATTACAGTGTAACTCTTCTGGGAGTTTGCTGTTCATCTAGGATCAAGTTATGCTTATGTACTGTGTAAGTCGGATATTCAGATTAGACTAAAATATTGCACTTTTTCTATTCATTATATTGTACTTACCTAGTGGTCAACAAGGCTTAGCAACGTCGTTTTGTAAATGGTAATTTATAATAACTTAATAACGAGTTGTCGTCTTTCACCATGTGGCGTCACTTCATATTAGGCAGTAAGAAAAATGAAGTTAACAGATGTTGAATTGTGCCAAAAATTGGTGCAGGAATTTTAAAGGAGAGGGAAATCAAATGCAGTGGCCTCGCGTGATTTTGCCAGTGAAAACAGAGTTGAATTTATTGTTAGGTGGCGTCACTTATTTTACAAATTTTAAAAATGTAGATCTTAGCGTATGTGTTTAGAACAACATAGTGTTTAATTGGACCAAAAATCATGCAAATTGGTTTGGGTGTATTGAAGATGTGAGCAGTCAAACATAATTTTTTGGCCCACCGTATGGTTTATTAAAATATATGCCGTTTTTTTAGTCCTTCCGATAATCAACTAAAACTAATGTCCGTCGTATGTGAACCCGAGACTGAAAATGTTATGTATTTCTTGTGTTCTAGATGCCTTTCCCGGACTACTGTACTGCTTTCATATGCTGTCAGCAGACATTGGTTGCCTCAGTCCACTAAAGGTTCAGATTTCTAGTCGTTTTTTGCATCTCGGTGACTTTTTCACCGTCTTGCAGACCTCAGATAGTTCTAATCTGTTAGTCTTTGTTATCATTAATTGTGGCATTTGAAGCTAGGTAAGGTATAAAAGGTATGTATTTGAGACAGGTTTGCATGCATTGCTATTATTGTTTTAATGTTAATATTTAAAAAATCATTATAATATTAATAACTGGACAACAACAGTAGATGCCATATGCACCAGATAACCACTGCGAACTGTATACAGCAGCTGTCTGCATCTGCATTTGTGATACTGGTTATAAACGTGGATCAAACAAAATTTGATCCATGATGTCACCAATAATTTGTCACTGTTACTTGCAATATTTACAGCAGTTGCTTGTAACAAAAATGTTATATTCAGAGTTTCGGGTTAGCATGTGACTGCAGAAATAGCAGAATTTTGGAGGGGTTACAAGTCCCATGTACACGGTCTCACAGAGAAGAGACGCTCAACTATTGATCATAATTTTTGACTGATTTTAAGAGTTTGTTACCCGTCAAATTCCCAGAATAACGTGTCTGTGATAGAGAAATTAGATAATTTGTAATAACTGAAATTTTTCCTTGTGCTATCAAAATTAGTTTGTTTTATGGGAAACTTATCCAAACTTAACAATATTTGTAAGATAAACCTGCTACAGTCTGTCAGCCTGATTGGTAGGTTAAAAGTTAACTGGGATGATTTAAACGTCCATCCATAAATAGTAGAGTTAGAGACTTGCAGAAGTTTTATCATTTACTGTGTGACAGTCTGCTGCAGCCCATGCTGCTCTTCAGACACTAGTTTTCTGGCATCACAACTATCATTGCTGCTGTATTGTTTGCCAGACCTTTTGGTCATTAAGATTAATAGCATAGCTGGTAGATGGCTATGTATCATTTAGTTGTTTATCAGTGTTTATTATCTTTTTTGTTAAAACTGCTGTTAGTGCATTTCATTAATGAGATGACGTGAAAAAATGTCATATATTAGCAGTGATGTACATTCAAAACAAAAGTCTGCAGAAACAGAACTTAATGACGCTGGTAATACTGCTGGCACCTGGAGTAATGTTGGCTAAAGTTAGTTGATGAACTTGTTTGATGTGATGTTGTGGCGCTTGTTTTAACGATGTGTTGTAGGTACGTCTGTTTTGCTGTTTCTTGTCCATTCATTGTCACCTCTCTGAACTCAATATACACAACTCTCCATCGTCAGATAGTGACGACGTTGACTGAGAATGCTTGAATGAAAGTCTCTTGTGGTTGTAAGACCATGATGTGCAGTTGATATGGCTGTGTTTGTGCAAAGTCGACTCAGGGCTGCCAAAAGCTGATGTGGGTCCCCTTGACAGATAGTCTGGGTTCCACCACAGTCCACACATTTCTATCTCTGACACCCCTAGTACTGATGTCAAAAGTGAAAAATACTTTAGTATAAATGGCACAATTGCATACTGCATGACAGTGAAGTGTCACTGTGTATTGCATGTACGTAAGTGTATTGTGTAATGTTGCATGGTGCGCCATCTGTGTTTGTACTCCGTGGACCTGTAGTACCTGCCCATGGAGAATGAAATGGAGCCGTGAGTTTCAAAAAATTTACGCTCACTAGCATCCGTGCTCTCTTTACCCTCTGCTGCCCCTGGGCACTCACCCTCTGTTGCTCCCTTCATTGTCACTGAGTTGACTGATAGGATACAAGAGGGCCTAGCAGTGGCTAGCATAGAGCGAGATGTTGTTTAGATTACCCCTCCCCGCGACCACAATGTGCGGTGTATTTGGATCGGAATTTGAAACCTAAATTAGCTATAATGCGCCTATGCACTCCAGTCACAGACATACGGACACTGACAGCGTAAGCACGAGATGTATATATTACATCTCACGCTAAAAAGTGTTTTCATGCAACTAATTGGAGTTTGTTGTGTTGTGTGCATTGATATATTTAAGTGGGCAGTGGTGGCGTGTCATATTTGGTCATTGTGAGTCTATGCTGATTAGGAATTTTTGTCTAGTCTGATGAAGCTACAGTGCTGCTAGGTACTTCTGCTATCTTGAGTCCCGGACTGCTTCAATGCTTTTACACTGTTGGTTGGCATCAGGAAAAACATAATGGTCTGTGAATGGTTGAGTGATGGTAGGCTGACTTGGTTGTCTGTGTGGGGTAAGGTGCAAATGATTTGCTTGTGGTCCAGCTGATGCCACTACGGTACCACCCTATTATCTCTGTCTTCATTCAAATCTTGAATGGTTAGATCTATCTTTCTGTTGCTGGTTTACCCATGTTTTTTTAAAACTGGACAGGCAGGCAGGTGTTTGTATTGTGTGGTATGAAAATATGCTGGTCGTTTATACATTCTAATTTGTTTCTGCATTCTTTTAAAAACAGTACACATACTACACCATATCCAGAAAAAAACTATGATGCCATATTTTTGGCGCTTAACTTTACCAAATGGTGTTAGATTTTTAAAATTTTTTTGCTGGCGGACTCAACAGTAATTTACCGTAATGCATTAATAAAACAATCCACCACACCTCAAACGTGTAGTTACACTGCTTTCTGAAAAAAATGTCAAAAAACAGCAATAACATTAAACGTGTAGTGATAACATATAAAAGTAGTTTAGAAACGCAGTTTAGATATGGTCAAATGTGTGACTACTGACTATTACCAATTTAGAGTCCACCAGTGAAAGAATTTTAAACATTGGTCGACATCTAGCAAAAATGATAGGTAAGAAAGTTGATTACGTCAAGTGCAGGGAACTGGAGCACTGTCTTGTTGAAAAACAAAGAACTTGCTTCAATTCTTGAAATCTAACTATTGATGGGCAGACTGTTGAAGGAGCTTCATGCTAGAATAATAGACCTCGCTCACCCTGTCTGCATGATCGGCAAATAGCAAACTGGTGTCTCAGTCACTTGTAACTCGCTGACTGATGCTACGAGTAATGCTACCAGTCTGAATGTTGATCTTCGCGTGCATTTGATCTTGTTATTTTCTTGGTTGTTGCAGTCAGTGATTCTCATAAATATGATCACTGAAAACGAAACAATGCTGATACCACGTACTGGATTAAATTTTTAGCAACTATTTTGAATGGCACGTTTGGCAAAGTAGAGCCATTAATTAAATGGCACTGTTTTTTTCCGGACACGGTCATTCCACTCCTCTTAAATGTAATATACCAATCTTCTTTCCGTCCTGTTTGATCACACAACATGGCGACGTAGTATCTACTATCCAGAACTCTCTGCAGTTATGGCGGTAGATGCACTAAAGAACCCCCAGAAATAGTCGGCCAACTTTGATACAGAAGGGTGTGAAGTCACGCATGCACAGAAACAAAACCACATCCCATCACATGTGAATGAAATTTTGCGTGATGGTAGGAAGCGACGACGTATAATCACTTGCACCAATTTTGGTCTTAATTGGTTAATGAGTTTTGGGGTGGTGGGACCAAATTCCTCTTTACATACACTTCGTCATACATGTAGCGAAGTTTTAGCTCAATGTCATGCCATATGCACAACGACACATAATCGTAATTCGTAATGCTCACCATTGTGCTTACACCACAGACCCATTTAAGGCTAGCTGATTGGATAAATTATGGGCTGGTGGTACAATAAAGTTATTGAACTGGTCAATAACCAGAGCACAGTAAAAGATACCGAATGTCGTAGCGAAGTGTATGAGAAATCAGTATAGCAAAGTGAACAATGCATTACGAATTACGATTATGTGGATTAGTACAAGAGTTACATATTGTAAAGTTAGACGATGCTGGTTTAACGTTAGCGGCTTTGCGCTCATGAACTTTGTCTGCATTATGGGGCGCGCTCACTAACACGAAGTAATTCGTAAGAGTAAATTCGTATCAATTCATAACAAGTACGAACTCAACAGCAGAAATGCAGTCATAATTTTTTGACATCGCACCTCTCTATCCTAAGTTATTCATTTTAGATGTAAACATATTGATATTCTTGGTCGTGTAATGTTTATTTTAATAATTTGCTGATATAACTGCTGCTATTTTCACTTTACATAATTGTTAACGTAAGTTTCTGCGAGTTTTGTATAGATTATTACCCCTTTTACACTCGGACATTATACTACCGGTTTCTGTTTATTGCAAGAGCACCAGTTATGCGCTCATTATCAAAACCTGCATGGCTGTGTTGTATCTCGTGTTATTTTTGACGGCTAGCCGTGTGTTTATACAAAAACGAAGTGGTCGTCACACGGCTGGCTGTGCATGCGATTATTAGCCACAATTGTCTATGCATGAATGCATGATCTACAGCGCTACGTCGCCTTGATCTTTTTATTTCGCAACATTTTCACTTATTCAGAAATTTGAGTACAAAACACAATAAAGATGGTTGTCATTATTGCTACCACTTGAAAGTGATAACTCTACATGTTTTAACCAGTTATTTTCTCTCACTTCGATGCTATTTTTATTAAAAAAAATTTTTGGGTGTTTTTTGCAGAATATTGGCAAGTGATCGAGCAGCAACAATAACTATCTAGCTGCTGACAATGGGTCGGAAGGGAAGAGACCGCCGTGGTCGCAACAGACAGGTGTCTAATTTACTTGTTTATTCGCAACGCTGCCGTTAGTTAGTATGCAGAAGTGAGGTGTTGTATTGTGCATATTAGGGTTGTAATCTGAGCATTGGCTGTTCAATAATCGGGTAAAAAACCGATGACCGGTTGTCATGCAAGAAGTCTGATGTTCGAGATTTCTTGCACTGATAGACCTCAACTCTGTATATAGGCCTACTCGACATGTGTGCCAATGATGGTGGCTTAATGACAGCCGCTGGACTTGAACTGCTTTCTCCTTCTTGCCTGCTGAGAGAGCACATTAAACCTCGACTGTTATCTTATTGCACTGGTCATTATTACAGTGCCACACACAGAGTGGCATGTTTTAGAAGTCCTGTAAATCGGCACCCCCACATTGTTACATAAAACGAGCACACACTGCGTGTGTGAATGTACCCACACACTGAGTCACAACTCCAGTTACTGTGTTTATTTTATTAATAGCAGGATGAAGGCAAGTCATGCAGTAGAGAAGAGGAGAAAGGACATGAATCTCACGCTGCCATGCCTCACATGCAGCAACATCTGTTTTGTGTCACTTTAACAGTTAATTAGCTAAATTTTCGATGAAATTTCTTCGGTGTCAGATGGCACGAACGATTGTTTACATACACAGCGATCTGTTCGTGCATTGGTTAATAGCCGGTTATTAAGCGATGTTAATCAGTTGTGGAAAAAATCTAAGTTTTACATCTTTAGTGCTCATTGACACTTGTTTTAGCCTGTATGTGTATTATTACAGAAGTAAGTGGACTTACAGGTTAAATTTGGTAACAATAATAACAGTTAATTACTGTGGAATGTAGTGTTTACATTATATAAAATTACATTTATTTTTGAGAGTATTTTGATCAATATGAGCATCTGCTGTTTTGTCCACCAATCAAAAATAAACATTAAAGCAGCACGATATGATTTATGGTCACTGCAGAAAATTTAGCAGTATGTCCTAGGACTACAGTCAGTCAAGTGGTAAAAATTTTGAAACAGGTACACTAGTTTACAGAAGACATTTAAGAGGGATTCTTATGTGACATGTTGCAGAAAGGTGCAACCGGCGGTGAGAGAAGAGGCGGCTACGTAATTACACCTAAAGAAAACCAGTCATTTGAGCAGTATTACAAGGTAATTTAACTATGAATTATTAGTACTAATATTACTACTGTGTTAAGTGTTGTTTAACTGGCCTAAATTATAGCGTTCTTCCAAACAAAGCTGTGCTATCAAAAACATGAACTTTCGGGATTTCTAGGCCATGTTCTCATAGGCTGGATGCTCTTGCTTAGTCAACAGTGTTGAAGCACTGTGATGGATATTAACTGCAAGTGTGATTCAAAGAAATTTCTTTATTTTTTTCATTTGTATGCTTCTCTCTGAGACACTGATGCTGTTATGTTGACCAGTGTTAGCTGTGAGATGGTTAACTTCTTACTGGGGCGGTTCTAAGGGAGAAGTGAGGAGGTTAGGGGGGGCCACGACCGCCCAGTCAGAGGTCTGGCCTAGCCCTACACTGCCCTCCCCTAAAGTGGAGGTACCAGAACTGCTTCCTGCATGCATAAAACAAGCTTCACAAGTCAACTCCGCCTTTGTTACTTTGTTACTCAGCTATATACATTAGCGATAATGCTGATTTTATTAGCGTTTGCTCCAAACCTTTACTGTTCATTAATGAGGCTTTCTAAACAGTTCATCTTCACTTTCTGCCATCAGAACCAAATAAATAACTCCATATATAATAACTGCATATAATAACTCCCATGGTACGGCATGAACTTTAGACATTTTAAAATATGCACTGAAAGGACATATGTTCATGTTATACTCGCCCGTGGTGCATTGTGAAGTATTAATTTGTTTTGTGTACATTGATAGCACACTTACATCATCTGTGAAACATTTACTGTTGCTTAGTCGTGTACAAATTTAGTAATTAGTGCATCTTTTACCGTTTTATGTGTTTTAAAGGGACAGAAACTGATCTCGGAGGAAGAATGGGATCAGTTTATGGCAACCCTTCGACTACCGTTGCCATCCACTTTTCGTATCACAGGATCAAGAAGGTCTGTTGTTTATTCAGCAGTGTGTAGTTTGATTTTTTTTCTGAAAATTTTCATTTTTTTGCATATTATGTGCTGAAATTTAATTTTTGAAACCTTTTGTCTTCTGGCTTTCAGTAGTTGTTTATCGTGATTAGGAAAGAGTGTATATTGTGTTGTATTGCTAACACGGCCTGTTGTTAGTTGTACAGTATGATAGTATGTGTGGTACGCTATGCTGATGGTAACATATATGACAAAATGATGGACGAGCGTACAAATACAACTCAATGCATGCCTTTCTTGGTAATATAACTTACTCAGGCATCATGACCAGTTGCACAGTCATACTTACCATTTAATGAGCACGTTTATTCACCAAAGATGACAGACGAAAGACGGAAGAAAATAAAAACAACAGATGGTAAAAGTACACACGCATATGCAGTAAAATCAGACATCAATCACTGGACGATGCATACAATTTAAAGCTAATGTGGACCATATCAGCTGCCGCAACCTTAATGATTTAATGATTTTCTCTGTGGTTGAGAGACTACTGTGGTGAAGTAGCCGTTAAGTAGTTAAGTGCTCAAGTCATTGCAGCTGAAGTGCAGCATCATATGTGTAGATAAATCAGTTAGTTGGTGTTTAACGTCCCTTTTCAGCACAAATATATGGCTATATCAGGGACAAAAGGTCAGGGGTGGAGAGCTATCCCTACCCAGTATATAAATCAACTGACAGCCGGGTTGACAGTGATTTTGAGTCTAAACAACACCGGCAGTTGCTTCATGTCCATTACGCAGGTCAGTCTGTCAGTCTGTGTTGATAACTCAAGGATTATTTTAAAGTCGAGTTTTACTGTGCGCATGCCTTTTCTGATGATGTCTAGTTATTGCAGTACTTACGTGCAATCTCATAGTTGTGTTGCATGCTGCTGATGCTGATGACAGATTCTGCTTTGCTGTGTCTACAGCTGTGCCGCGGAACTGATGCGGATCATCAGAAGTGACTACCTGAACGAGTTGGTGGATATTGAAGTCAACGGACGCCACTTGCAGCCGGCAAAGTGTTTACCGTGGTGCGTATGAGACTGTTAGTAAGTAAGTAAGTTTGTTTAATGTTTCAAAAGCAGTCAGAAACCACTTGATTGCAGCTAGGCCTAGACAATCGCAACGCAAACAACAAAATACAATGTACAAGATCAACAAACCGCACTGCCAATAGAACAATAAAACTGTGAAAATATAAAACAAAACACAACTCACACAAGACTATTGGAAATTAAAAAGAGCATAGTTGATTGTTCTGTTCTGCATTCTCAACTCTACTTTGGTTGGTTGACAGTGCCGTCACATAGCCGACCAGTTGATGTGGAATGCCCAACCGGACTCTTGTTGATCAAACCAAAACAATCAACATATGGGACGCTGACAAGCGTAAAAATGGTTACTAGCATTCAGCTGCTTTAAACCGACCTCGGATTCCAGTTAGAAAAACCCGGTTGTGGTTGACCCAGTTGCATAATTAGCTGTCGAATATGGCAGTGTAGGTGGAACCTTGTTAATAGGTCAGCTGTGACCAGAGTGCGATTGGTAATATAGAACGTGGCTTATGATTCCGTTAATGCAGCCACATGGCATCGACGGACATGTTACTATGGGGTGGAGCAGAAAAACAAACAATTGACCAATTAGTCAGCAAGCTACTGTTGCCAGTAACTTTGTCAAGTATTGTTCAACTTTCAGAATTTATTTACCATAAGACTCGGCAGTATGTTTATAATAGATCCACCAGTATGATTGAGCATCATCTTAAACTTGGCACCTTGCGAAATATTTAGAATGTTGTAAGTGATGATAACCAGTTGCCTAGTGTTTGTTGTGTTACCATGTATTTAAGTTTTTTGTAGAGGCTTATTGTTTAGTCTGCATTTTTAATGTCAGGTGGCAACGTAAATGGATTTATTGCCCTTTGGTAATCTTTCAAATCAAGATTTGTGTATGTGGATGTGCGTGTGTGTAGTACTAGTAAAGTTTAGCATAACTAACACTGGAGGTAGTGAAGTGTAAGCTATAAAACACGTCTGAAAGTTCAGAGGGAAAGAGTTGGGTTTTTTGTCTTATTTCTGAAGGGTTACGATCAAGGTTTAGGTTTATACTTTAGCTCTGTTGTTGTTTTTGATATGGGCTTTCATCATGCTTTACATCAGGATCATACTTGATTTTGTGTAAGCTTAAATTTTTCTTATACCGTTAGAAAAATATAGATAAAAAAATTGCGGAAACAATATGCAGTTTTCATACTGTTTGTTAAAATTTGCAACTGTAGGTTGTGGTCAAGTTCTGACTGTATCAGTTGACTTAACTAAAATGTCACTTGAACACATTAACACTTGTATGGGGTTAGTGATCTGGTTTATCGTTACACCTGTCAGATAACGAGCTGTGACACTGCTGGCCAGGTATCCTGATGAGCTTGCTTGGCAGCTGGATTTGGATCGAATGTTGATTCGGCAGAATGACAAACTGAAGCGTCTTCATCAGTTCCTTGTTCAGGAGACTGAAAGTGTATGTGTTTTCTATGATTAAGCAGAATGTTTACAGTCCACGTAGTGAGAATGTATAGGTTTTGGCTTGTTTGAGGTTTATTCTCTTTTATTTCTTTACAGATAGTTTTTTTCTCATACTTAACGGACTTGTGAGGGCGGGAATGTTGATTGTCCTTCAAGGTCTTATAGACTTGAAGACTTTACTAATGTCATTCTGAAATAAGTAGATGATTTTATACGGTGATAGGCTGATATATTGTGATCTTGATATAGTACCAAAATCTGTTTTACTACTAACTTTTTTTTAAATTTTAAACAAAATTTAAGGCAACTTTTCTCAGTGCATTGTTGTGAATAAAATGTAATAATCCCACAGCTGTAGTGTAGTATGAATGTGCCTTTAAACATAATTATCAACTGTAATGAACCTGGTGCATTGACAGGGTCACATCAGTCGTCAGGAGGCTGTCAGCATGATCCCGCCACTGCTGCTTGACGTTCACTCGGATTCACGAGTTAGTACTCTGTGTGTTTGTTTCTTGCTACCAACAGCAATACTTTGTGTGTATATCGAACTTGATTATGTGTGCTGTAATGTATTACAATTACCATAATGTAAGAAGTTGTGCAGTCAAATAGTGTTGCATATATTATATGTTACATATTTGCAGTAGCATGAAGTTTAAACACCTTTTTTCTCGCCAGAGAAATGCATTTATCTCCTCATAAGCTTATGTCGGAAACTTGAGTGAATCACATTGTGGATAAAGAAAAGATGTGGTCCACGGAGAGCTTTTCTTGGTTGATGCCAGGAAGGGTGTCTGGCCGCTGATACTTTTTGCACTTAGATCCACTCCTCATATTCAAGCCTAGTGTTTGACCACTGTGCACATTATAAACATATGTAAGGCAGAAACTGAGGTTCACTCACAAAAATGCCATGAAACTCATCATCATCAAAGACATTTTAAAAGTGGCCTAAACGGTTAAAACTATTGCAAGGACCACTGTTGTGGGTGGGCGTGTGTGTGTCTGTGTCCACGGCTGATAGTGTAGACTGCTGCTTACTGATAGGTTCTGGACATGTGTGCTGCACCGGGCTCTAAGACGGCACAGCTGATAGAGATGATGCATGCCGGAGAAACCGACTCACTTCCTGGTAATTGTGATAGAGTTTTGTCTGCGCTTGCCGTGACGAAAACGTTACGTATATTTTCGCAAAAGACAGTGCAGTTAGCCAGTAAATTGTAACGACGAAGAGCTTGTGAGATCTAGCAATACGAGCCAGAATATTTCTACTCTTGTTGTGATTGCTGCCGTGGGAGGATTTATATGTGCCACATGCTTTTTCCAACTCCAATGAATGGAGTTTTTTCTACATGTGAGCTTAGAATGATAGAAATGATGAAGATGAAAAACGAAGACTTAAAAGTTTAAGGCTGCCATGGCCGTAATTATTTGTATGAATGTCACTTGTGACTCATAAAACACATTAATTAAAGATATAGCAAAATACATACCACGATAGCAAAGTTAGCGAGTGGATGTTTTTTTAGATTGTCCTGGAAAACGGGCCATTAAATATCATTGTGTTGTCATTTTTTGTTGTTGTTATATCCTACAAAAATTCTCAGCTGTTAATTCTCACCCACTAGCAGATGATTCTTGAATGCCGGTACTTTGCATGTCGTCTTCACCAATGTTTTGGTTCACTTGTGAGACCTGTGTTTTTCTGTTACGTTAGAGGGAATTGTGATTGCCAACGACACCGACAACAAGCGATGTTACCTGATGGTGCATCAAGTTCGTCGACTTGCCAGCTCAAATTTCCTTGTCATGAACATGGACGCGTCTATTCTACCGGCATTCACAATACAGGTGGCTTTGTCATTGATGACTGTGGGTCTAGTAACTAACGTTGGCTCCGAATAATTGGTTTAATTAACGGTTAATCGACCAATGTCTCCAAAATGACTAATCAAGTAAATTGTTTAAGTCGTATCCAAATGCTCGTCTATCTCGTGCTTGTGTCTCCAAAAATGTTGCATTTTAGAGCTACGGTTTCTACAGAACGCTTACATAAGAAACCAGTGCTGGAAGTGTCACACACGCGTCAGTCAGCAGTCTGACAAAATTGCATTGTCAATTTCTGGATATCCAAGTGTCATTTTGGTTTATTTTAGTCGGCAGTTGATCCACAGTTAACTGAATAAAGCCCTGATCGTCTAAATGTTTTTTTAGTTGCATGACAGTTTTACTCTTAACATAGTGACAGTGTATTACTTTTGCCTGTGCCACTCGCATCTCTTGACTTACTTGCAATAAATAATCGAAGTATCCAGATGCATTCGTTTCAGTTTTTTATTTTAACAAGTTTTTGTAGTTCATATTGAGAAGGGTGGAATTATGTTTTAGTGACAGGTTGTGTAATGTTGTAGGAATCGTCAGAGTGTTCGCGTGTGTTACGTTTTGATCGGATCTTATGTGATGTTCCTTGCAGGTAATTCTCATGAATTAAATTCTCTGCTTGCTGTTTTCACGATATACACATGAATCTTTGCTGTCAACATGTCCACACGATAATACTGTTATGATGCTGTGTGAGGTCTGCCATGGGAACATTGTGATTTTTGTTGCTTTATTGTCTTGCTAGATTAGATTACTGATGCAGATAATCTTTAATCAACTATAGAATTTTGCCATTGTCTGTTTTTTGTCAGTGTATAGCCGATAGAATTTTCAGTGACTGTTTATATTTAACTAATTCAACTAGTTTCTCCAGTTTAGCATTACAGTTGTAGACCTACTGCTAGGATATATATTTCAAGTCGGTTTTGCAATCAGGCAATTGTATCAGCTGCTAGTGAGTAGTGTTTCACACACACTGTTGTCTATTGTGTTATCTAGTGGAGACGGAACTCTGCGGAAGAACGTGGATGCGTGGCAGCGCTGGAATCCTGCCATTGCTCATGGCCTTCATAGGTCTGCCATTGTTCTCTCGTCATTAGTAATATCCACGGCCCGCGTACTGGCCAGCCAGGCTGAGGCCATCGTCGATCTCCGACGAACATGGCCGCAACATAGAATAGATATACACTAAATAGCAACGAACATAGTAAACTGACA
>Ga0209782_1000216_pt1 | contig 22965 bp, 12 predicted proteins | sample WorMetmaBAHAMAS1_FD_187390 | JGI IMG/M metagenome (GOLD analysis project Ga0209782, IMG submission 187390) | Marine gutless worms symbiont microbial communities from Max Planck institute for Marine Microbiology, Germany - Inanidrilus... | ecosystem: Host-associated > Annelida > Digestive system...
TATAAAGGGTGAGTGGCAACCCTGCATAACCATGATCTACCGGTAACTTCAGCTACAGGTTTTAGGTAAATTTAGCTATCGAGACCCTTAGCTACAGTAGAAAGTTAGCACTGGGGAGCAAAACGAAATTCCAGGTTGTTTAGTTCTTATCTCATCCAGTAGTGGACTAAGACAAGGAATGAATACTGTCAATAATTATTATGTTGTTCTCAAATACACTGGTAAAACAGATAATATGTAAAAGCAACTTTCTTTTACACAGAAGCTTCCACCAACAACATAGTAACATCACAGAATTGAACACTTACTAAACTACACAAACCCAACACATATAAACTCTAATAAAAACTGCCAAATGTTATAGCATCACCTATGGACATGTCTACATCAACATGCAATCATGTGCACTGAAGTTGATCTTGTGGGGAGTTAAATTGTAGTTGTTACAATGACTGAGTTTTATGCCACCAGTTTTAACAATGTTTCAGAAAGGGACGCAAGACAAAAAGTATACATACTTATTGGTTGGTTAGTGTACTGTTTGATGGCAATGTCAACACAAAATAATCACACTTACTCTACAATTAAGAAAACAAATCGACCTACAAGCAATAAGCATCAACATACAAAAAACAAATCTGGTCTATGCATAAATAACATCCTCGAACTGCTGGAGATTCAGGAGACCAGGTCTTTCCAGCCAATCCCTTGACTGTGGTGATGCCTGCCCAATTTATGCCATTCATTTAGGTGCCAATATTCCACACAATACAAATTTGCCAACTCCTTTAGTCACCTGCAGTAACAACGGACATGCTATTTGCTAATACTGGCCATGGCAATAACTGATACCTAAGATCATTTTAGAGATATTTACTGAATGATGCATATGCAACACATATACATAGCATGCTATATGCCACAGCCTGGTTTGTCACAAGCCAATGTTCTATCCAAATGCATGAATGGATATAGCTGCTTTTTGGCTTCCCTTGGATTATTCTACTATGATGCAGAGTGTTAAATGGTTTGTCTGCGACAGCTGTCTCTCAAAAGACCATATGATTGCCACTTAAAAACAGTCTGGTCTAAGTAGTTCAACTAATGCAACTGATCAGAATCAGTACTTGTGCATGACCTTCCCAGACCTTTTATCATATTCCTGACTGCTAATCTATGTGTCATTCCCCTTCCCGGAGTTTTCCAGGTCTTCCAGACCAGTGATTGCATGGAATATTATCAAACATCATCAGTGAATATAACTGCAAGCACAATCCAATACATTCTGCTCGTTACACACTGGCACTACATGTTTATGAAACAGCACAGCAAAGCACGGACAAATTCAGGTACAGAGAAAACAAGTTACATTATTCAATATATATACACATATCAACTACCAGTGTCTGAGATCGGACATAAAGGGAGCAACATCCCTTTCCAAACGTGTCAGTAAGTAGAAGATAAAAGGATGAGGTTCAGAAAGAGATTCCGTGGCTGACATTAGGGCAACTAGCCATACACTGATTTATATTAAGCACTCATCAGTGTCAAGAGGCAACTGGCTAACCCAGGTATCATCTGGAAAATGACCATTAAACCAAACGTATATTTACATTCATCTGAGAGGGAAAATCAATGCTTCGGCACAGCCAATGACACTAGCATCAACCTAATGCTGACCAAAACAGAATGTTACATCGACGGATACAATTAACAATGAAACGCAGAACATATATCACAAATATTTCCTAAATATGTTAAAACTTACTGCTTACGTCATGACTGAGCACACAGTGCATATGCACTAAGTAAGTAGTATGTTTAATTTACAGATGTCTCACAACAAAATTATAATACTGATAGCAGTACTATATGATATTAACCCTTGTTAGAACCTACAAAACTCGTCATCCTTACTTCAAAAAAGGCACGGTAGTTAGTCGAATCCGAAAAGTAGAAGCAGTATGGGTGCAGCAATTTTTCCAAATGCAAGTGCTTTTCAGTTTCATTTTTCACGCAGTTAAATGCAATAAAATATCTGTGAATGAAAAGTTTTCTTGTTGCATTTATGAACATGATAAACTTTGGTTTTATTTCTTTCGTTGTGAAATCAAACATTACATCAAAGATCTGCAGTGGTGCACTCATTTTTACATGCTGCATGTTATTAATTAATTACGTATTTGGGTTCGTGATTTCAATAATGTGATGACTGAAATATTACCAGAGTATTAACCTTTAAAGCAGTGGCCATTAAAACAGGCATGACACTACCGTACAGCCGGTGAAGTAAGAAATCATAGTTCTTAACTACGATCACAATAAATAACATTTAGCCCTTCCGGCAACTTTGCCGAGCGGGCTAAATAATAAGTCTATTTCTGCTTCTACTTGCACTATTCAAAACGTCTGATATAAACTATAGGGCTTACAACAAAGGAAAATATCATATATACTAAAAGCAAAATACCTGACAATACTTGGCTAATGAAGACAATAATGACAGTAACTGGGAAACAGCTACAGTTGTCAACACTGAGTAAGTTGATTAACTGACTACTATGTAATATGTATAGGTAATAATCAGCCAGGTAGACTTCCCTTTCCATGGCTGTGATGCAAGCCTGTTTCAAAACCACACACAGCAAAACTGTTAGCATCATGGGACAACTGATGTCAATTACCATGATAAATAATAATGGTACGTATGCTGTCGCAATGTTTGCCAAACATTTACAGAACTACTTGTTCGGTCGTCTGGATTAGCACATCTGAGGATTTTTTATTTTGCACGTTATAAATGTACTCATTATTATTATTATTATTATTATTATTATTATAACTGACAGAATTTAATTAATTGAATTAATAATCAATTTAATATTAATTAAATACATGATTCGTGTAATTTGACAAGATTAAAAATAATGCATCAAAATTACACAAACACCAGAAAGTAAAAAAAAAACGTTAGAAAATTAACACCAAAAAATGAATATACAACTTTTTTTTCCATAAAATAAATGTTCCTGAGCAATACAATGCACTTTCTCCCAATCTCTGATTTTGTTTAGCTGGCCTATTTTCCTGTCACCACCGGTTAAGTTGCATCTCACTAGTTCCACCAGTAAGAAATTTTGAAGATTGCTGAGTGATTTACAGATTGGATGTCCTTCCTGCTGTCAAAACAACAGCAAACTACAATGATATAGCAAAATGACGGAGCAAAATGCCGGACTCTAACATCAGGAAATAGTTCCTAGCAATAAAACATCAATATTTCAATAAACAATGTAAAATTTAACCGAACAGGAGCAAAGTGTACCTTGCCCGATGTCAGTATGTTGGATAGTTGTCATCGTCTGCTGGGCTATGTGAGGTACGGGGAGGTGACCTTGCATTAGTAAGTCTACTATCACGATCAACTCTGTTTCTCTGTGACGGGTAGTGTGAAGGATGCGGCTGCTGATAATTCTCTTCCCGCGGCACCGGATGAGATCGACCGTGTGAACGCACGTTGAACGAGTCTTCGTCAGGTGTCCGTGGCGATCTCTCCTGTCTGTAATACCGGTCTCTCCTCTGTGTGCCGTTCTCACCTGCCCGTGGTGAACGTCTTCCATGGTGTTCACTGTCATGGCTGCCGTCAAAAGTCGGTGGTGATCTCCCTGCGTCTCTCCTCTGATTGTAATATGGAGGTGAATTACCTCTCGCAGGAGGAGGGGGAGGTGATCTTCCCATGTACGACTCTTCGTGATAGCTATCAAATGGTGGTGCGGATCGATGATGTTCTTGCGGCATGGATCGCCTTCCTGCCGGCGGCGAAGTGTCTCGAGGTCGTGGCGACTCTCTGATGTAATGGTCACCACGATATGAGTCAAACGCTGGTGGAGAATGGAGCCGATCTGGTGGAAGCGGTCGTCTGTCATAAATTGGTGGAGGGAATCGAGGGCTGTGTCGATATCCAAAGAATGATGGCGGTGGACGTAGTGGGGGTAGAGGCGGTCTGAACACTGGCTGGCGGTCGGAGGAGAAGCTTGTGTCGGTGATATTGCGCAGTTCTTCATCGACCGGTGACGAAGCGGAGTCCGCAAGTGACGTGCGTTCTTCCTTGGCATCATCGACCTTTGACTGCAGCTCGGTAACTCTGAACATGCACACATAATGCCGCATCTCAGTACCACTGCTAGTCTCCAACTACACCATCATCATCAGCACTGTTACTGTCACCTCACAGGAAAGAACAACAAAGTTCACTGACCATTTAACTGCTAGTGTAAAGACCGAGACGAGTGGCCATTCTTTAAAAAAAAAAAAACAAACAAACTACATATTCTTTCATCCATACATTACGAGCACCAACTTGGGTGAGACAACCACGGGCTGAGGCCAGTGCTTTTTGTGCCACTGTTAGTCGGGTGACAGGATGGACATCTCGCCTGTAAAAACTGTGCCATCTTCAAACGTTCTCTAAATGCAAAACGAGAGGGCCTAGCAGTGGCTAGCATAGCGCGAGATGTTGTTGTTTAGATTACCACTTCCCGCGACCACAATGCGCGGTAAATTTGGATCAGAATTTGAAACTTAAATTAGCTATAATGCGCCAATGCACTTCCGTCACAGACAGACGGACACTGACATCGTAGCAAAAGCGCGAAATGTTTACATTACATCTCGCGCTAAAAAATGGAGTGGAAATGGCAAACCCAGGTTAACCTGGAACTGGATATTAAAATTGAAGCAGGTAAAGGTCGTATGAGTTTAGAACACTGTTATCAGAATCGGTAATGGCAACAACAAACTTTTATTTCAGGATGATCTCAATGCTATGTTGGCAGTATTCTTCAATCAAATCGCCAACAACTCACTGTAGGTAATATTAGTCTGGTCGATGTGACTTCTTCACTCTACTCCATCAGACCCAGAATACATGTTCCAAAGAAGTAATGCCAAGTATTAATAGTTTAATGACAGCATTATCTCATCCGAATAAGATGACCTTCTGATCATTTTAATTGTCAGCAGTTTGCCATAGCCAGTAAAAGGTAAAATAAAATCTTTAACACAGAGAAAAACTGTAGGAAAAAACTCCAGTGTCCACCATGGAAATGTTGCAATCACGGTATGCCTCAGTTCAACTACAATGTAAACTCAAACTTCTAACATGTCCAACACAGTATCATGATAACATTCAGATTACTGAGATGATTGATATTCATCAAGTGCACAGTACTAGAAATGCACAAAACACATTTTATGCAGTTAAAAAATGAACAAATGCAGAACAGACACCGTATAAGGAATATTACCTCTGCCTCAGCGTCTGAGCTTCGGCTTTCTGTTCCAAAGCAACACGTTCATGCTGCCGGGCTAGCAGCTGCAGACACAACAAAAAAGACTTATAATTTATCGCATACATTACAGATTACGATGTGCACAGTAAATTGAAATAAATACACATATATCTTACACTGCAATGTCAATGTCTGGACAGTTCCAAAACATTAATTTAAATATTAAAATAGGTGCTAATTTCTGTTTGTAAATATAGATATCATTATAAGGTGGCATGCAATGCAAAATGAGATGCACTTTCAGACATCTACGTAACTCAAAATTTCATTAAAAAAAATTAAAAATTAACGGATTAATAACAGTTCAAAGAGAGTGCATTACCCAGTGTTCATGTGCCTTTTTCTCCTGTGCTGCAATCTACAAAAACAACATCAAAATTCACTGTAGAATAGCAGAATCTATTGATGACAGCTGCACTAGCCAGCAGTGTTCCTTGGTAACCAAATATAATATCAGTTTCTATCAATATCAGGTCAACAAAGTATTCCTGATAAAGTTGATAATTAATAAGACAACAGTTTGAATACCAAAATATATCTCTGACATAGTGCACTGACTGCTGTTGCCCAGTCCATACACATAAAGTGCAATGACAGGTTACTCACATCCTAAGTCTGTCGTCACGCTGTTTTTATCAACTTAGAAGCTTCGTACTATTCGCAGTTCATTTGAACAAAAAAGCCGCCAAGACTTTGGTCCATGCTTTGTCGTCATCCGACTTGATTATTGTAATAGTGTGCTCTCTGACACCACAAAATTCCTGTCGATAAACTCCAGTCGGTCCTCAATGCTACTGCCCGTCTGGTTTCCAAATGGAGAAAATCTGACCACATTACCTCGATACTCCAAGATGACCTCCATTAGCTACCTGTTGAATAGCGAGTCAAGTGGATTTTAAAGTCGGTGTCATCACTTATCGATGCATGCGCGGTACTGCACCGGAATATCTAAGTGATATGTTCACGTCGGTGACTGACGATCCAGACTGTCGTCATCTCTATTGTGCAGTTCACGGTGACATTGCTGTACCATGAACATACACCAAGACATTAGGCTGATGCAGTTTCGCTGTCAAGGGACGAGTCATCCAAAACGGGCTTCCGACTGCAATCCACAACATGGACCTGTCACTGAGCTCTTTTCACGTAGAACTGAAGATGTTTTACTTCCACGGAGCTTATGTACATAATCAGGTGCGCTCCTGATGGTCGTCGACTACTACAAGGCGTGAACATCAAATTTTCGAACTGAACTGAACAGTATCCACAATATGTATCAAGCCTTTACACACAACAAACTAGCAGTATGTTGCATGTGTATAAAATTCATCAAGGAGAAATTATTTTACCTCTTTTTTCAAATTAACTTCAATTTCTTGCATTTGTCTCTTGAGCCACTCAACTTGTTCACTGCAAGCATTTCATATCATATTTAAAATATGCAGATAATAGGTCAACAACAACAGCAATATTAAGTACAAGCATTCTGTCTTTACCACAATAATACATTAATGCAAACACTGTCATAAGTTAACAGTTCAATTGACTTTTCACTTTAGGACTTTTCGTAAGCAGTAAACTAAAACTTGTTAATCTTAAATTTTTATTAACTTTATTAATATTATGTTCTTTCAACACACACAAATTACTGCACTTTTTGTGCTACACAATGTTGCTAAATCTATTACAAACACTATCTTATACAACATAATAACTGTTATCATTATAACTGCTAACATTAATGTATAAAGCATTTGTATGTAATAATAGACAATAACATGTACACACTGGAAACAAAATAGCAAATAATCCACACAATAATCTACATTTAATATCACGAATTCTAAAAATCATCAGTGACAAATGACAACATAAAAGATGAATACAAATACTGCAACTTACTCTTTTGCATCTGTTAAAGAACTATTTGGTGCTGATTCAGATCCTTCAGCTTTTCTACAATATTGAACAAATTTCAAACCAAATGTACAGTCATTCCAACAAATGCACTACAGAATGTATGACAAAAACTAGGCAGTCCTTGCTCAAAGTCACACCAACCAGTACCACTTAAGCAACACTGTTAACTTGCCATGAATTATTTTTGGCCAATTCAGGTCTGCATTTCGGCTGTGATAGTTTTCTCGTCTGCACTATCACTTCAATCAGCTGACTGCATCCATAGTAGAACTTAACCACCTGTGACCTTAAACTATGACCTATGACCTACACCACACCAAACTTAAGCTAAATAGTTTCCAGATAAACCGACATGCCATATATCCTGGTCCAATGTCATTGACCAGATACAGACACACACAGAATACTGCTAATGCTACCTCTCAGTTACAATAAGATATGGGTAGATCTAATTCAAATCTCATATTATTATCTCAAATGTTTCCAGAAAATCATTTGCTCAAACTCAGATCCCAATTTTTCCTCAAATTTCAAATCACTAAAGTCAAATGTCAAATCTTTATGCAAAGCAAGCGTACTGAACAGCAGGTACCGGTCAAATTCTTTCTCCTTCTCGTTGAAATAACTGGACAGTACATCCACTCGAAGAGACGCGTCCCGTGCTTGTTTTTCAGCTAACGACCGTGCTTCTTCTTCTTTCTCGACACTATCAGTAAGCGACTGCACCTTGTCTGTTCGACAGTGCAACAAGATGAACTCTGACATATTTTAACATTGTTAATTAACAGAAGAAATGGCAAAATCTACATCTATTTACCAGTTAATTATCGCTGTTTTCGGTTTTTGTTTAAATAGCGTCTTGTCTACAGTCAGTCCAGGTTCGTCTTGATCCACCACAAGAAAACGTATGGCCATAATTGACATGTTTTATACGTGCTCGATACCAACCATGCCAAGATCAACCAGCAGTGTCACAGAAAACGACCTCAAAAGACTGACACCACTCAGGAAAATTACCCACTAGACTCCATCATTACTGTTGGTGGCTGACGAACACAAGCACCCAATTACAAGTTCAACTGTATCACTCTGTTAGCCACAGCAGTCTCACATGACAGCACAACATCATATTACACAAACTGACAAATGTACAATTACGCATAAACCAGACTGCACCTTCTAGCTGCATGCGTATCTCTATCTCTGACTTCAGAGCCTGCTGCAATGACGCTTTATCATCCTCAGCAGCTTTCAGCTGAACAGTCATCTGTGGACAATATCATACGGCAAATGACATAATTACAAGTAAAATCAGCATTCAATACACCATCTTAAAAATACGAAATGTTAATAATCATAAAAGGCACATGTATGTAATCCAAAGATTTGACAAAAAATGTAAAGTCAAGCAATGATTTCACAGAATATGGGCAATTCAGTATGGACTGAAATGACATCATTTTCCCTGGAATATAAAGCAATTCAAAATGTCCACGACACTGGAAGTATTATGCGACAAATGACATTGGTTTCTGCATTCGTATCACCTTTTTCAAACAAGCTGACTCAACGATGTTATCCACTACAGATTGTATGATGTTGAACGGAGGTAGATGAAACCAGAGACATCCAGATGTCTCAAGAAGAAGGAATATGCAAAAATTTCAGTCCCGATAGGATTCACAAGCTTAGAACAGATGAAGAAAAAATTCAACAGGCAATCAGCTAATACATGCTTACCTAAATGGCTGTGCTAACACAGCTTGTGAATAATCCAATACTACGATCTTACATGCTGCCAAAAAAACTCGAATTTATCTAAATCAGATAATAATCCGTCAAATATCGAAATATCCACATTTAAATGGTGGGGGTCATAGTACCTCCGATGTGATGGCAACATTTTTCAATACTTTTTCAATCAGTTCTTGTTGGCGTTCACTGGTTTCATGAGCACTGTCATTCAGCAGACTACTATCGTCGGCCGGCGATGAATTCACTGCTTCAAGCAGTTTCAACTCACTGTACGACTTACGCAGCAGCTGCAGCACAAATAACGCATCATTGCACTGTAAACGAAACAAATAAAAAACAAAATACACACATTTTATATACAGCCATAAACATGTAACTCCAGCAGTGGCAGTATCAACCACTCTCGGGCACCCAAGCAATTAGTGTCATAGCATGCTCATTAATATTAATCTTGGTACATATTTTCTGTTCTAACATGGCGTGGAAACTGATGCCAACTCCTAACTAGAAAACTAGATGATTGACGTCCCATCGACTGCGTTTCAAACTAAAACCCTAATTATATTCATGTGCTACTAATAATATTCACACTTTCTGATACTTCTGTTACATTTATTCATATGCAGATGAAGAACAAGATAAGTGGTTTAAGCTTGCATGAAACTCTGTATTATTTATTTAATGATAATGAACTCAAAAATAATTTTAATCGTATACCTTCAGTCCCCTGTGAGCCATGGTCACGACCCATACACATGCAAAAAGTCAAGGTCAAAGGTCACTCAGATGAAAAGATAAAGTGGAAACAAATGGATGGACAAATGGTCGGTGCCGATTCCATTACCTCCCGTGCTAACGTGGTTGGTAATCATGCACACTGCAAGCACAGGTCTTGAATGACTTCAGATAAATGCAGCACATTCAAGTAACTAAATGTAAATACATTAATTCACTTATAAGACACTATCATTCATATTAGTGATTACATTTAGCAAGTATATTATTAATTATATTCATGTGCTACTAATAATATTCACACTTTCTGTTACATTCATTCATATGCCGTTGAAGAACAAGATAAGTGGTTTAAGCCTGCATGAAACTTTGTATTATTTATTTAACGATAATGAACTGAAAAATAATTTTAATCATATACAGTCAAATACCTTAAATTCAGCTTCATAATGACAGATCGTTTCTTGGTTCGACTTCTCAGCTTCACGCAGCTTTTCAACGTCATTTGTTAGCTCATCAGCGCTAGCAAATACAAGACATAAATAAACATACATATAAACATCACAACAGCATGCAGCAAAAATCATATTATACGAAGCAGTATTTTACATAACAACACGGCTCTCATTTATATGTAATAGAGCTGTCATACTAATATATTTTTTAACTGATTAATCGTGGGGCTTTAGTCAATTAATCACCATCTAAAACTGACTAAAATGACGTTCAGTGTTATGGAAATTAATGACGTATTTTTGTTGGACTGTAATTGCTTGGCTTCAAATCGCGTATGGGGTCTATATATTAGTGTTATTATTATTATTATTATTAAGGACATTTATATAGCGCAAAATTGCCGAGGGCCACTAATGCGCTGTAGTGTTGTGTAGTAACACACCAAAACACACCAAAAATAGTATGATATAGCTAGAGCTGTTGTTTCCATAGGAGACAGAGACATGAGACAGACAGAGAGATGGACAATGGGAGGCCTATGACTAAAATTACTTAGTCAATGACTTAGGGGATATTCGATCAGACGAATCTGGATTCGGATTCTGTGAATGTACTAGGGTTGCGCGCATGTAAACGTGTACACGATAAGCTATCATGTACACGTTTACAAAGTTGACATTACAGGCGGCTGTGATGTTATAGTAACTGAGAACCAAGTGAGAATCGTCAGCATTTTATTAGTGCGAGGTGTAATATATACATCTCGCGCTTATGCTACGATGTCAGTATCCTTCTGTCTGTGACGGAAGTGCATTGGCACATTATAGCTAATTTAGGTTTCAAATTCCGATCCCAATTTACCGCGCATTGAGGTCGCGGTGCATGTGGGCGTGAGGGATGGGATCATCGCCGGGAATAGTGGAGAGATCATCTCACACTACGCTAGCCACTGCTAGGCCCTCTTGTTATTGTCTGCCATAGTCGTGTAAACGTTTGGTAAACGTTTGTAAAGAGCAAAGATTTTTAAAAATTAAGAGACACAACAGCAATATTACAGACCGATCTTTCCAGCGTTCAACTTCCAGCAATGCCTACAACACATCAACATGAAAACATGCTATAAACATAATGGTAAATGTGTAAAATAATAACTGTGGCATAATAAACTGTGAAATAATCTCCTCATTTGAAAATATGATTTTTTCTCGCAAACCAAAAAATTAACGCTTCATAATTTAATGTGTAGTATGCAAACTAGGCAAAGAATATTTAAATGCACTGATGTGCCAGTTTTATACTTCTTGGATTATGTCTGCTTGAAAACAATAACAAATGGTCAAAGAATTTTGACAATAGGTTGCATCGTGATGTCAAGTGCCAAAGTCAGTATATGGCTATGTGCCAAAAATAGCTTTTGGGTACTCACTAGGCGAACTGCTATCAAGTTATATGCCAATGAAGTCCATCGATCCAGTGTGTTTACTTATTTATTGTTGCTGCTCAGCTACAGGAGCTGATGCGACTAAAAATAGGAAAATCGCTGTTTTAAATTGTAGCAAATTTCTTGGAAATCGCAACTTCGATCTTGTAATGCATCTCTAAAAAGCTCAAAAAATAAGGATTCCACTGACCCGAGTGAAATTCTTACAACTTCTCTTACACAAATCACACAAATAGAATACATTTTCCCACCACTAATCCAATAAAAAACTTATCCTGACCCTAATCTAGCACACCTTTCTTCGGCCCGACCTCACTCACCACCCCAAACGGCAGCTCAATCACTTTGCACATTCTCAAACAGCAATGTTAAAAATTCTCCACTGGTTATATGGGCCGTCCCATATCCATCCCCAAAATTGCCAGTTCCCGTGGGGTAATCAGCACACCCACTCACACTGCACATCCTTGGACCCAACAAACCCAATATCCCAAACAGCATCAAAATCAGTAAGCCATTTTTTCCACAGCTCACCGAACAGACAAACAGACCGACAGACACAGAAAAAGTGCAGAAAACAACCTGTACCAACAGGCAGCCTATGCTATATAGCTACAGAGCGCTGCAGCCTAATAACAGCTACAGGAATGTGAACAAAATAATCTGTGTATAGTGTTAAGTGTATCTGGCCAGATTATAATCTGGCCTCATGACTGGAACATCAATGGCTTTAACTGAAGCTAAGCTCCACAATATATAAATACAATAATATGCAAGCAAGAACAAAACTAAGAAAGTACAGTGCTGAAAAGGTTTGTTTTGAAAGCCCAATCAGACAAGAAATACGACAAAAACCTGATCCTTGGCCGTCTGTATGACACTTAGCTCCTCGGTCAAACAGTTGATTTGAGAATCGACGTTCACCTGACTTGACTGCAGCTGCTGCCAAGAAGACTGCAGCTGAATACACACATTACTATGTTAACATCAGCTGACAGGTATATTATGCAATAAAACATAAAACTCTCCGCTTCAGTCAAAATTCAAGCCTCGTGTTTAAACAAATTACAAAGAACTATGGTGCAAAATAAAATATTCCAATGTCGGGGTGGGGTGCAAAAAACAAATTCTCACATTTGATGACAACGTGCAGCTGGATGCATAAACCATAACACTACATCAGTCGGTTAACTACTTCTCACACACTTATCTACATTGTCGTGATCTCAGAACTGCTAATACCTGACGGTATAGATTGATTTCTTTGACAACAGCACATCAGGAAAAAAGCCAGTCAAAATGACCAATACTGTACAGGAGAAAGTAATCAGTGAACTGTACAAGAGAATGTAAGCAATATATGTCATGATATAACTACGTGACTGCATCGATGGCTTCACTTATGGACGAGTAATGGCTGGAAGCAGTGTAATAATATGATACTGAGAATTCAATGTCACATAATCATATGTTTATAAAATCATTCCACATATTCCTTAAGTCTATACTGAGTCCCACTAAGTTTTAAGTGAATAAAAATGTAAACGGTATTCATCAGTATACTAAGACATAACTGCTCATTCACGCTATACAAGATGGATGATGTATCTCATGTCAAATACCTGGTCACAGTACACCTGCCACTCGCCAATGGTATCACTCAGCTGCTGTACATTGGTCTGCAGCACCTGATTCTAAAAGAGCATCACCACATCGACTCAGTGTACTGTTACAAGATACTACACAGTCCACCACAGGTGTACAATAAATAATGCATGCAGGTGAGCAGAGCTTATGTTAACAGCAGTGGTGTTAAGAAAATTTCACAGTAGCACCACAGATCACCAACTTCCACACCTAATACTGCTCTACGCAATAATAAGACAGAATAATGTGGGAAAAGTTAACACAAATATTGGTACTGTTTAGGGTCAGAATGATACCATGTGGGTATATTACTCCCCCCGGTGACACCAATATCAGCATTGATAACTTATAAAATCACTGTTTTATGCAACTGCGTACTGTTATGTACATACAAACAGTAACAAAGTAACGTACAGCATTCAGGTGATAAAGACAATTTAATTTTAATTTTTAACCTAGACAATTTACTTATCTTTTAAAAATCAATGACTAGGTGAAGTCACATGCCTATTCTAGCAAAACAAGCAAGTACTGGTCTGGCACAACGGTATCTTTTTGACCAAATCCAGCTCGTCGCTGATCTCAATCGCAGCCATCTCCGGTCGTTGTTATCCATGCAGCTAGTGATCCGACGTACACAGCTAACTACTGTACTGATATATAACTACTGGCGGTGATCGCGCTTTTCCGGTGGCCAGATGCCGCATTTGGAACAGTCTGCCATCCAATGTCACCTCAGCTTCAACGCTGACAAGTTTTTGGAAATGCCTTAAAAGTTATTGGTTGGCCCAGTTTTCCCTCACTTCCTTCATAACTGCTAACTGTTTTTCTGTTTTATACATCATGAACTGAGTGTGGTTTAGCAGTTTTGTACTCAGGCCACTTTAAATAACTTTAATGTAATGTACTGTACCACACCAAACATGCATTAACTTACACATGCACTTCTATTAAATGATTTATTAGCTATATACACTGCATTCAGTTTGTTTTACACTTGCACTGATGGTAAAACAATAACTAGTTTTAAAATACCATATTAACCGTCATAGATTAGGCCTATCAAAGAAGTCTAATGAAGCTGAAGTTTTCACAAGACAAATGTGTATCATTAGTGTCTGCATAACTAATGATGCCTTATTGTACTACTGAGATGATTCTGACATAACTAGGGCTGCAGCTGTGAAACACCACAAATCCAACACAGTACAAAATGCAACATTTAAAGTGCTGAAATGCATCAGTTACCTGTTGCTCGTGGTCGCTAATTGTTTGCGTATGTTTGCTAACAGTGTCAGACAGACCGGCAATCTCCGACTGCTGCGCTGTGACCAACTGCTGCGCAGCATCACGCTCAGCCTAACAGAAACACAAATACCATCCCCCCTCAGTGGACATTATTAAACATAAAACAAAATATCGACAACGTACTAAATACGTATGCTCAGTTCTTGCCTTTAATGAGTCTTTTGGGGACGACAATTTGAGCAGGTTTATTAACTGACTGGAAGCACTTCCTGTTGCCCTATCAACAGTGTCAAGGCACTAAACATTGAAATCCAACTACAGAAAATAACCTCATACTTACCTGATCCATTAACTGACTCTAGTAGGCAAATGCATGCCACATCTTTACGCCAGCTTTCCAGTGCTAGGTGCCTACTAGTGATTACTCAACAGGATAATAACGAAGGACAGAAGAATCAACACAATAACTCCGTTTAATGTCATGCTTTACCCCAGTTCAAGGACACTTCACAATTCCTTGTGGCTAATCCAATGCCTCTAATTCAGTTACACTTAAGATGACTATGGCACTTTATAAATTGTATAACTGTCTTAACTGCATGTATAGTTCATCTAGTGAAAAATCTGGCTCTGGTGAATTACAGCCATGTAGCAAGGATACGGTACCGTTTCTGAGGCCACCAACAGTGGCTTACAAGAGCTGAACACGGATCAGTGGACAGCAGTCTGCCATATAAACCAATGCATCGTAGCTGCTGCATCAAAACCATCAGCATCACAGCAATGCTTAGAAACATCTACACAAATGCAAGTCTAGCCAAAGCAACAAACACGACAAACTTACCTTAACAACTCTCAGCTCAGACTCAATGCGTGTCAGTTGTGAAGCAGCCTGTGATTGAAGCTCGGCATTACGCACCTACAAGACACAAGTGATTAATTGAACCATGAATCCCGTGCGGGCACCGCGGCCTGATGCGCTTTAGAAGCATTGTAGATTTTGGCGCTATGTACACTGTGTTTGTGCGCGCATTTGTTTAACTTGCTTTTGGGCTGAGTAATAATAATAATAATAAATGGTGACAGTGGTTGCAGATGGTAGCAGCCAGCAGTCAGACTTAGAGCCTGAGTCAGTTGGCTCGGTAAGCACCATCAGCAACCTTGCACGAAGTCTGCATTCATCGAATGAACTGGGCAAACATTTGCAATGGCTATGCCGTGATAACAGCATTACATCTCGGCCTCCACTCCAGAATGGCTGGACTGACAGCCTTGGGAGTCAGTTAAATAAACTGCAAGCTTACACTGACTACAGTGACAGTTTTAGTTCACATGAGGCTATTGTGTAATTAAACACCATATAAATCTATGAGTCACACCGAATGAATACAGCAAAAAAAAATAATACAGGCACATTACTGATACCTTTGCACGAAGTACCTCGAGTTCCTTGTCTTTGTCAGCACTAGATCTAGCCTTCTCACTGGAGTGACCTTGGTCAAAACATATGCATAGAAATAGTAATACAGAAATACGTACTATACAACAAACAAGCTGCCAATAAGACATAATATACAGCCAATCAAAAACAAATTACAAAATGATATATGAATATGCATGTATGCAATGATAGAGACATCATAATAGTCACTTACTAAGTGGACCGACAGCTGTGTGTGGAGGTGCTGGCAACTTTCGATTCTGTACACAAAGAAATAACTTCTTAATTTTCCTTCCATGTAACAAAGAAACTTACTGAGAGAGTATTTAGCTCAGAGATGCATAAATAAAAGTAACAAATGCAACCAAATAGACATCCATCATCTAAAAAATGCAATATTATCGGTATTATCTTTGACGAACTATGACTTGTTTGTTTTCTTGCACCTAACAAATATTCTTTCTTATTTACTTACTGATGTATACTAATACAAACAACATTTTAACGACAATCATACAGGCCAACCTGTATCTGAAAGCACCCTAAGTTAAGTTCCGGAGGATTTTGATGGAACAAAGTTTAAATGCATACATGCCCGTGATGACTGCAACAAGCATATTTGATAAAGCAAACGATGCTAGAGTTCTCAATAGTACTACTTACACCATCTCTGTACCATACATCAAGTGCTAAAAATAGATGATGAAAAACATTTAAAGCATGAAGTACTAAAACATCTGTAAATATGTAGATACTGTCAAAAAACACAAGCAAGAAATGTAATTACATGCTAGAATCAAAACTCAGTTCCAGTAAATTTGAACCATTATCATCTGGTTTAAAGCAAATATACACAACAAAATATTAATAAAATGTAATAACAGTAAATATAAAAATAAATTACCCGACAAGCACATGAGAGGGTGACGAACAGCACAAGGCCAAATGTAAAATAGATAAGAGCAACATGCACAGGTCGAAGGCCAAATGGCATAGATACAAACACTGTCTGAACAGATGATGGCAGCTGCATATGACACACCACATAACTTGTACGTCTGTGACGGAAGAGACAAATTACCAAACATCACTCACATATAAAATAGTCCTGCATACAATAAGCTTTACAGATTTAAAAAAATATTCTTTATAGTCTTGAACTATTTATATAAGAGGACAGTAAGGAATTCAAATGGAACTAAATAAATCATCATTAACTGCATTTGTATCCCAGTTATACCCTTCTTTACAAAACAACTAACAATGTTATCATGCAAATAGGTTCATGACTTACCACATCAATGACGGCATCAATAACAGAAAATATGTTACTGAATGCAGAGAATGTCCCGCCGGTAGTTTCACCGTCAGACACAATATCGACATCATCACTGGCCACTGCTGGAGGTATTTCTAGCACGTCTTCATCAGTACTGCTGGCAAGCTCTTCCTTGCTGGTATCAGATTCAGATCCAAAATCAGAAGAAGAATTTTCATTGTGAGATGCTGGATCACCATTGTCAGCTGTGCTATCATGCTCTACAAACACCTGATCATCTTCAGTGACTGCTAGTTCGTGTTCACCTGCAATAACTTCATCAAGAACACCAAAATCTGATCTCCGTGTTGTTTGTATCTCGTCATCATCGCCGTGGTAACTGGATGACTCATGTAAGCCTTCTGCCAGCTCATGCACTGCATCCGTTTCTGTGCTGCTGTCCTCGTGAAATGTTTCTTTCTCTGCACGCTCTTCTTCGTTACTGTAACTCTCGACACCACTAGCAGTCACTTCAGAAGACACAATGTTGTCATCATCTTCAGTTTCCGGCGACTGTTCACCGCTTTCGATATTAGCCACTTCAGAAGGCACAGTGTTTTCACTGTCTTCAGTCTTTAGCAACTTTTCATCCTGCACACTGTGAAAATTTTCAAAATTTTCCTGAACTACAGAGTCATCGTTGGCAGTAATCTCGACCGCTGGAACAGACTCTGGAAAATCTATATCTTCCAGATGGTCATGGCTTTTACTGTGTTCTTCGTCACTGCTGCTCATAGTACTAGAGCTCTCCTGCGTAAGAAAACTTTGTGTCTTCTTTTCATCCGACGCCACATCATAGGAGTCAGGTTGAGCCTCTGGCTTTGCAGAAAATTCTCTGTCAGCTGTCTCATGTGGAGAGCCAGTGTCTTGCGTAGACTCTGTGCTATAAAAGGTTTTGTCATCATCAGATATCCCTTGCAGAAATGCCTCGACAGTCTCATGTATAGTTTTTTTGTGCACATCCCTTTGTCGATGCTGTTCTCTCCACTGTTTCAATGATGTTTCATCATTGGCTGAGTCACCTTTAAGCTTTCGGTCCAGCTCTTGCCGCTGAGTAATGTCAACATCTGCTGACCGTTGTTTCTCCTCTTGGTGCGTGTTCCGATGCTGGTCTTTTTCATGGCTTCCATCTGACTTATGTTCATCGGTAGTTAGATAGCCGGAACTCACACCAGCCTCTACTGGAGATTTGTTATCCTTGTTATCAATATCTGCCGACTTCAACATATTACTAAATGCAGTGTCTACGATTGTGTTGATTTCTTCATGTATTGATCTCCCATGTTTTGCAGCATCTACAGCGTAAACATTATCTACCCTTACATGATTGCAGGTCTAAAAAACATTAGTTATACATGGTACTGCTTATTTCACTTTTTTTTACAAAACAAACAACAGTACCGTATAGATGAAAATTGCAGTAATTGCAAGATTTCCATCAAGATTACATTTACACTATTGTAAAAGTGCATTTTGTGATCATTATTTTGTCGATATCAAGGCTTAGCTAATGCATACTGTCCAAACTGTAACAAAGACAAAGAGGTGTGTCAAACAGATTGTAAATATGTGTAATTTTCTTAATGAGTACTCACCTGAAATGGGTTCAGATTTTCTGTCTGTTAAAAGAGACAGCGGCAGTGAAGCTTCATCAATATATTTCTGAGATGATGACAGTACGTTAGCATCTTCATAATACTCAATATTACTTGCCTCCTTCACTTCTGTCAAGTCCTCAGTTGCTGCTGTACCTTCACTTGGCCACTGGGCTGACAAAGGACTTTGTATGATGCCTTGATCAACGCTTAAGTGGTCAGATTGTGATTTTTCTGCAGAAGGTCTCTGCACATGATCTACAGTCAAGAACTCGGCCTGGCCACCAGACTGTTCACTGCTACCGACAGAAGACACAGGCCCAGTGTCATCGTCCTTCTTATCAGAACCACTCACGTATCTATGACTAGCGGGCTGTTGCCGATAAACCTCATCTACTTGAATGCTCGGTCGGTAAATACCAGTCTTCTGTTTATAATAATTGTGACCATAATGCTGCTGGTTATGAAACATGTCTCCAAAATGTCCCTCAGCACCTTCACCTGGCCATCGATCAAAGAACGAATTTGGATCTTGCCGGTTAAACTGAGTCCTCTGGTTCTGGAAATAATGACCATCATCAGGTCTTACACGAGACTGATGCTGGTGATTTATAAACTGCCGCTGATGATGCATAAAATTATCACGGTCTGTCAAGTGGTTCATGTAACGCTGCCGCTCTTGCACCAATTCTGGCCAAGACCTATAAGCATCCTGCATTTCAGGCCAATAGTCACGGAATTCCTCAACAAAAGACGAGTGTACATGCTTCCAAACTGGGTGAGTGCTACGATGTGAGTACCGGTTAAATTCGTCAGGATATCTAACATCACTGGGTTGGTTATCCGGATGCCAGTAGCCTCTGTGATTAACATCAGTCTGTTGTGGACTGAAATCCTCATCAATGCGACCAGAATGTGGAAGTTGGTCTATCCGGGAACCCTGTAACTGCCTAACATTCATATCGCTCTGAGAAATACCATCCCGCTGAGATTTTTGATGACTACTGCTTACTGAAGGCTTGTGATTAACTGTATGAGAATGCTGGTCTTCAGTCATATGTGAGGAACTGGACCGAACTGAAGATTTATCATTCTCCGAATTACTACTCAACTCTCTCCCACTGGCTGCTGGCTGGGTCAACTCATCAGCAGCATTATCTTTTCTCATTGAATTTTCATATTTCACTTGCTCGAGATGACTGTTCACAGTTACAGTAGCATCATCAACTTTAGCATTATTGTCCACCTTATCAACCGAAGCATCTTCTTTACTGCCACTATCATCACTAGTCTTTATCTCTTTATCATTCCCTTCTTTTTCATTTTCTCCTTCATCACCAACATTGTCTTGTTCTTTGGTCTCACTATCAGCAACATGTTCACTCCCAACCTTATCATCAGCAACAATATGATCTGCACTATTGGCAAATGGTTGCTTCAAATCTACATTTTTATTATTCAAAGCATTCTCAACGTGGGATGCCTGCACTCCGTGGAAATCACCATCAGCATCTATCAACGGAATAAATTCTTGTTCTACATTGATGATGTTTGAATGCAAAGGATGAGGATCGACACTTGGCTTGGAAGAACTCTGGATATCAATCATGTAATCTTCAGTATTCGTTCGATAAGAATGTCTGATCTGTGGTATAGATGATAAATCAGGTGCATGGGTACCAGCAGTGGGCTGCCTATCATTTGGCTGACTGGGCTGGCCACTTATAGTTTCTTTATCAGCCTCAGAATCAGAAACCATTCCAGATCCTGAACAGACCAGACATGTTTTTATCTAGTGGTACTGCGACTTCAATTTCATGCCAACAAGAAAAACAGCCAATTCACACACTGAAGTTAATATCTACCAGTCACCATAGGATGCTTGTCAAGCTATCTCATGCAACCATCTGCTCCTCAAAACTCCGGTATGGTACTGGTCATAATCCAACACCACAGTATCGGAAACTTCATGCAGGTTTTCAGTCTCCATGCAGCGAACAACAAATGTTAGATGACAAGCAGTATGTATTATATGCGGCCACCACCAAGACATGCATGCCAAATCAAGTCAAAACTTTGGACAAACAGATGTAAATGTAATGCCATGCACAACGAATTGGACATATTACACGGAACATACAGAAATGCTATAACTTTCAATTCTATACACTGCTTATTGCTGTCTCCCATTTCAGTTTCATCATTCTCTTGATAACTGGACAAGCAATTGTAACGAGTCCTCAAGAGACTTGCAGAAGAAGCACTGAGTCTACAATAGTTTACTTTTATTTCTTGCCTGTACCAGTTGGTCATTTAGCCCGATCGGCGAAAGGGCTATATATTTTTTTTAAATATTTTTGTTCTGAGATGTTTTATTCTTAATCCAATCTAATCTAATCTAATAAAAACGAATTTAGTGCCCAGCGTATGCGAGCCGGACCGGCTAGGCAATACATGTCAAAACAGTTAAAACAGCAGCAGGGTGACAAGTAAATAACATCAGACAAGCAATTTAATTAATGTTCTCTGTTTATAATAAATTAATAATTCACAATTTGTCTTCTAACTATGTCAACACGTTATAGATCAATGCATGTTAAAAATGCACTAATAACACAATGTGTTATTATATAAAGTGCTACAGTGAATGGCATGATAACTGAGTGATATATGCTGTCAAACTTACGCTATCAGATGTTATGAACAAAAGATGAGAAATTAAAACTCTTCTTGCAATGATACCTTCACGTCCATGTTTATTAGCAGGTAGCGCAGATGGTCGTCTTTTCAAGAAATTATTGCGTAAATGCGCTATGTTCTTTTCTAATGACTCCATCTTTCTTCTGGTTTGTTCGGCAAGCACTGCACAGCAACACATTGGTCAATTCATAATCTGACGACCGTTAGAAAAAATATCATGCAACACTTTGCTGTGGGCTATAGATCAACAGCAAAATAAAACAAGCACATTGGATATCAGAACATGGCATATCTATCTGGCAAAACCGAATGTGACCATAACTACACCATCTAGGTGTAATTTATCATTAAACAGCAAGTACTGGCCATGGTTAGCCACATAATTAAGCTGATCAAAATTTGCATTTGTCAAACGCAAATTTCAACTTCAAAATCCCATTCAAATGCCAACCTAAATACCATTATAAAAGCCTAAAACTGAAGGTATGTGTCAGCAGTTTTGTGCCAAATAAACAGTCGGAACCAAAAATATTACATCACGCTGACTATATTTGTGAGTTACTAGAAGAAACTGTGTTGTTACAAAAAAGTGACTAGTTTGTTACTGTTAGTTAAGTTACTCACATTAGACACACGAAATCAGTTCTAGAAAAGACTACCTATAAATTTGCATTCAACAAAAAAGGTATTTAAAGCATATGACAAATGATGAATATGCTGAAAATATTCAAGCTCGAATTTAGTTGAATGTAAATGCAAATTTCGTCACATCACATCACTAGCCATGGTCAATTGGTGTAATGGCATTGGCGAAGGTGGAAAATTTCTTCTGTCGCAAGTCAGTTAGTGATTAAAAAAATATATAAGGTCAGTGAGTGACTTTTCTAGTTGAAGTTACAGCCATACGTTCTTTTCAGTGCTCTACAAGTGCAACAGGAAGAACAGTCACTTGGCCAGCGAAAACATGCCAGTCCAATTATCCGCAAATATTTTTGAATGAGATTAAGAATGATATGATCAGACAAATGTTTGGACTAAGTCAGGCACAAATGCAATTCACAGAGTACACCCTGACAACATTGCCTATTGCCAGTTGGCTACTTCCATAATTCCATAAAGTGCTATCATAATCTTTTGTGAAAATGGAATGCTGCAAACATAAAAGTTAGCACAGTGACATTAAACACAAGGCTGATATTATACTACTTCATAAGCTGTTGCTTACTAATTTTATAATGTAAAATAATTTAAGAGCATTTTATAGGTTTGTGAACAAACGTATCTCCAACAATAAGAATAGTACTATTACAGCAGTAAAGGATTCAGCAGGAGCTACTCTCACAGCTGAATTAGAT
>Ga0209782_1000217_pt1 | contig 22851 bp, 20 predicted proteins | sample WorMetmaBAHAMAS1_FD_187390 | JGI IMG/M metagenome (GOLD analysis project Ga0209782, IMG submission 187390) | Marine gutless worms symbiont microbial communities from Max Planck institute for Marine Microbiology, Germany - Inanidrilus... | ecosystem: Host-associated > Annelida > Digestive system...
CCCATAAACCCCCCCCCCTCCCAAACCACCCAGATTTTTGCATTTTTCATCGCCTTTCATATATTTGTAGTGGGTCAATGTAAGAGATTTCAAATTTGGTACACAGGTCGGTTGTGGCTGGTCCCAGCCTACGAACTACAAACCGTCCAGGGATGTGGTTACGTCATGTGACCCATTTTAAATTTGGGGGCCCCATCCATATCTCAGTTTTGTGTTGCATGTCGCGAACTGGGTGAGATGGATACTTGAGTAACAAACTTAGCTAACATGAAAACAGTTTAGTTTATATTATTATTAGGCTATCACTCTAGCATGGATGATTGCTAATCAATTTAATGGTTCAGGTGAATCAGTCAGTCCAGTCTGTTTATGTGTTTCTGAAAAGTAAGAAAATGATCTTCGACTTAGATATATGACATACTGGTTTAACTCGATACTGTCTAAGTCAAATTCAAAAGACAGTATCATTGGTCAGAGTTTGTGGCAGAAAGGAAGCTGTTCCTGCAGTAGTCGGTGCAAAATCAAGTGATGGCTTTCTAGTTTTACGAATGATCGTATGACGTAATATTCATATTGTGAATTATGGAGGTGATGTGATACACGGTTTGTCTTCTAACTAGTGTGCTGATATGTGTGGTTTTGGTAATGTGCAGTTATACACAGAACTGATGGAAGACAGGGATTTTGGTTCAAAGCTGTCGGGGGTTATCAGGACTGCTGCGGGATTGAGGACAATGGGTGGCACGTCGAAGACATCAGCAGAAGGTACAACACACTCGGTCCGTGATGAGGAGCAGGTCGCATTCTCCAACTGGATTAACAAGTAACTGTTGCACCGAATGTTTTTATTGTGTTGTTTTTCTTGTGTGATATGAGAAGTCTTCATTGTAACAGGGACACAGTTGTTCACAGTATCTTTATGGAGAAGATTAAATTATATTAAGACTGTACGTGTGAGTTCGTTTACTATGTTTAACAGGAAGTATTTTTGATCTGTTTAGCCTATTTATTTTGTGAGTTACTCATGTACGTGTACAGGTTTTGGTAATTTGTTACTGTCTGTCTCGTATGTCATTTTTATCTTATTAACCTATTTATTTTATGCCAGGTTGCGGTTTGACAACTTATATTAAAGTCACATTTGATTTGATTTGATTTGAGCAGTGGTTGGATATTGGATGTGTCGGAGAGCCAGTAGTGATGTTCCTTCTTTCAGAATTCAGTTGTCGAGTCCATAAAAGATGAGGCCAGGAAGGGAATTTGACCTGTAAAAAAGCTGCTTTAATCTCATTTGAGGGACCCAGCCCAACCTTAGAAACTTCAAAAAAGAAAGTCAGTCAATAAATACTACTTCAGGCATGACATTGGTATTGCATAGTGGTTTAGACATGTGATTTACTAGTTCTTTTTTCCCCGGATTTATTTGACTGAAAGAAATCTGCAGTATTGTGTATTTGTGTTTGTGAAGGAATTTTGCTGAGCATCCAGATTGCCAGAAGTACCTCCCTGTTGATCCTGATACAGATGATCTGTATAAAAAATGTAATGATGGCGTACTGTTTTGGTGAGGAAGTCATTACTGTTTCATCTCTGTTCTGCTTATGAGCTTATGAGATTGAGTACTAATCCTAAAAATTGACTTTTTTGTTATTAAAATAACTAACTAATCTTTTTTAACTAGATTGCCGAGTGTCGGCTCCAGGGCTAATGCATGCCGGATTTGTGTGTTGATTTCGGTGCTGTGTAGATTGTTTGCTTGTTAGCTTGTTTACGTAACTTTCTTACTTAATTTTTTTTCTTAATTATTTTCTTTCTTTTTCATTTAATTCCTATTTATCTTTTCCTTTGTTAATATGCCCGCTCCATTTCCAGGCCGGTGGTTATAAGAGCCGTCTAAACCTCCTTTTATTTTTTTGTGTTTATTTTATGTTGTAGTATATTTTGATATGAATGCATGTTTGCTTTTGTTGTGTTTAATTTAGTTATTGTGTTAGCATAGGTTCATTTGTATATTATCGTGGCTGTTTTTATCCTCATTTTAAATTTTGTTTTTCAGTACTAGCAAAGATATTGGCTGGGAAGAATGTCTCCGAAATAACCTGTTTTGTGTCAGGTGGGATGTTAACATCATCAACTCAGTCAGTCAGCCAACTAGATGCCCTTTCTGGTGCCATCAGTGTCAAAACACCATATAATACAGTTAACATAAGAAGCTAAGATATTTAAACCAAAAAATGTAGTGTTAATGCCATTAAAACATTTCGCGTAAAGATCAAAATAATTTTGCGTGGTGATTATGCAATCTTTTTGAAGAGGATGATTGAAGTAATAATGCTTTAGTTAAGTCAAGATTCATGAAACCAAAATGACAATAATAGCATCAGGTAACATTGATTGAAGATATTAAGTAAACTAAGTAAAGTAAGCGGAGTATAGAAATTTGCAAACATGCCTTATTGCTACGGGAACTTGCATACCATATGGCATCACACAGTGTTACCTGCCATTCAGTGGCAGCAGATGTGACACTCCGCCTTTACCCAGCTACTTAAAGCTGGTACTCAATTTAGCGACCCCCGAGGGATGCAAGTCTGAGTTTACCTAGTTGGTTTGTTACATATCAAGAAGGTATATCCACCAGAAGATGGTCGTTCATCCCAGTACTAACAGGGTTCACAGTAGAGTTAACTTCTTTCATGCAATGAACGACATTTCCTATTATGCCAGGCGGCCAGCTCATGTACATATGAGCATAATAATAGCATGTCAATTTTGATAGAATGTATGACATTTTTTGCAGTTTTCTTGTGAATCTGGCTCAGCCAGACACCGTTGATGAGCGTGCGATCAACCGAGGAAAACTGAGCATCTATCAGATACATGAGAACTTGACGTTGGCCCTGAACTCGGCACAGGCTATTGGCTGCAACGTTGTCAACATTGGCCCGGAGGACTTGCATGCTGGAAAAGAGCATCTTGTTCTGGGACTCATGTGGCAGATTATTAGAGTAAGCATATAATGCATGCAGTTTTGCTGGCCGTTTTCACAAATTGAAACTGTTTTTTTGCTTAGACTGCACTGGTTCAGTCTGTTGTGGAATTGTTTTTCAAACAAATCCACAACAAATTGAATCAGTTGAGTTTGAGCATTAGCCTGATTAACCTAATTTTTATTTTTATGTACTTGTTACAGACTTCTGCATCCTTTTCTGTGGCATGTTGGTGCAGAGCTATAAGAAAAGGTTCTATCTATTTCTAAGTCAGACGTCATGCAAGATGAGAGACAGACAGACAGACACCCGTTTAATGGCCTCTTTTTCAGGACAACCTGGATAAGCTGGCATCAGAAAAAGGAAGAAATGTTCGGATAGTTGTGCATCAGCTGGACCATATTGCAGACCATTTGCAGTTTGCTCTGTACGTCACCCAGTAAGCCAGATGCTGTAGCCCTGTTACCCAATCAACAGCGTGAAAGTACTGTCGGCAATAACATGTTGATTTGTTAGTTAATTAGTGCCAGCTTTAAGCCTAAAGGATGTGCTCCACAAGTTTTTGCTATTTTAATGCACACTGTGGCAAGATGTACACCTGTATTAACAGTTGTAAAAACTACTTGCGTTTGTGCATCACAACTGTTGTACATAATACAGTAGCACAGAAGAGTTTTGATTTTTCCTGTTATCCTCTATACTGTCAGTCATCATTCGGGCTGACAAAACAAAAAAACTAAAACCTTGTGTAGTGTGTGACCTTGACATTGATAAACTTGGATTTATTTTTTGAAGGTGATTTTTACCTTTGTACATGTAGTGTTGTTGGATTTATTGCTTATATTCCATTTGACAGTGTGTCATGACCTTTTTTTGCGCTCCACAAATACACTGTTTTTTAGTACCAGGCCTAGGAAAAACATCTCCAAAAACTTTAAACTTAGTGAATTTCTGTTGTGCTAAAGTGTTCGTTCCTGGATGTTCTGTACTTAACAATTATGTTGTATTTCAATAATAGAATGTCACTGTTTTGTTGTAAGATCGGTCTTCTGTCGGACATCAATCTCCAGCAACATCCTGGTCTGGTGGCTTTGCTGGAGGAGGGTGAGACTCTAGAAGATCTCATGAAGTTGTCGCCGGAAGAAATCCTAATCCGCTGGGTGAACTATCATCTGTCACGGTCAAACTGTGGCCGACGAATTGCGAACTTTACAACGGATATCAAAGATTCCGTTGCGTACATTCATCTACTCCATCAGATTGCACCTCCGGATGTCGGTGTTACAACTCTGGCTGAACATGTTAGTTTATTTGTCAGAAACACAGTGAACAGTGATAGTAGATTTTGTGAAGCTGGGAAATTTTTATACAGTTTAATTGTCAAAGATTACAGCAACAAAAAAGTAAATGGATGATCAGAAGATGACAATGAATTTTTGTGTACCAGTAGAACAAACACCATTGTCACTTCTATACTTCTATACACTGCTTATGGGTTTTTAACTGGCAAAGCTAATTCTCTGCCTGTTGAGCTGATGCATCATAGTGATCTATTTTTGGATTCCCTTCTTATTGATCAATCAAACTGAGAGTACTACAGCTGATAATTTTTGTACTTTTGACACCATTCAATGCTCATTCTAAGGGTGAATATGAGTTAGCTGGGTTGCTGGATGTTGTTGTGATGCCAGCAAGGGGAACCACCGTATCTTTTCTTTGTAACTGATTTCACGAGACGAAAATACATCACTGTCTTGTGTGAGGTCTGTGGTGCTAGTAACTTGGGAAGATTAAATGGTGACAAAATACTTAACAGTCACAAAGGGTGATTGTTGTGATTGATGAATCTGTAGTAGCAGCTAAAATGGAGTCAGCCCGAATCGCAGCCATAAAATGAATACTTATGTGGCACTGATGAGGCTGTGAACGTTGGTACTGATGTGTGATGTAGGAATCAGATTTGCATGACCGAGCAGAAAGAATGCTGCAGGAAGCCGAGAAAATTGAATGCCGTGCCTTTGTAGAACCCAATGATGTCGTTAAGGGCAACTACAAGCTTAATCTGGCATTTGTGGCCAATCTCTTTAACATGTACCCAGCCCTCGATCAGCCTGCAAATGTGGACTTGACTGAAATTCACGAAGAGACAAGAGAAGAAAAGAGTGAGTTTTATCTCAGTTTCATACAGTAAGAATGTGTACAATAGTATTAGTGTGTAAGACTGTGATACAGTGCTGCTTGCTATGGAGTATGAAGGTATCTGGATAGAACGATATAAAACTTTTATACATAACATTTTCTCGCTGATGGGAAGCATAGAATAATTATATATATTGCTTGTAATGAGTCTGTATAGTATTATTATTTAAAATAATTTTTATATTTACCCATGCCTACGGTAGCTTATGGATGGGTAGAATGGTGATTAGTGGCATCTGTGACTGTGTATGTGTGTATGTTTTTGTGTCCACGCTCTAAAAGAAAAAAAGTTTGAGCTATCAACTCCAAACTTGGTAGATGTACAGTGTGAATGGCAGTCACTGGGCCTGCATTGGCTCTAAGCTCAAAGGTCTTAGTCACACTGTTATCAAATGCACTGCTGGCATGGGTGTGCATGTCGATAGGACTGCTTAAGTTTTCTAGTTATATCTGTAGTATTTTGTCTGAAGCCTCTGGAATACAATACATACAACGTTAATAAATCAGTCATGCAGTACTTAGTAATCCATAGTGTACTGAATACGTACAAGTATTTTACATTGTTTGTCGTTGACAGTGTATCGTAACTGGATGAACAGCATGGGCGTATCACCATATGTTAACCGCATTTACAGTGACCTGACCAACGGAATCATAATTTTCCAGCTGTATGACATCATAAAGCCAGGAACAGTCGACTGGAAACGCGTTATTCAGAAGTTCAACAAGATGCGAATGATGATGGAAAAAATTGGTCAGTTTATATTGATTGGTCACTATTTATGGCTTTAAATAATGCACATTTTCATACACAGATTGTGTGGCTTGTGAAAACTAAAAAATAGTAAGAGCATGTAGCCTGAAGTATGCTGCTACATTTTGTAAGAGTTTAAACTTCGGATCAAAGTCTGATTTTATTCAATTTGCTAATTATTTATGTTTCCAATATGTACATGGTGCGCCAGTAAAAATAATCCCCTAGAAAACATGCTGTTTTTAGCCATGATAGTACGGATTTGACCAAAACTTTCAGATTTTGTATGTGAGTATTCACGCAACATATCCTGCAAATTTTATTGAATTAACTCATATGGTTCAACAGATACAGCAGTTTAAACTTCTGCATCGTCCACAAAATGGTCTTTCACCTCGGCATGATGTTGGCCAGGTTTGGCATGTGTCTTTGATAGGGTTCCAACATAGCACGTTACAGATGATAACCCATTGGCATATCCAACTGGTGCATTTGCTATTATTTCTACATTAGAATCGCAGTGAAGTTACTTGTTTACTTAGAAAAATGTACCATACTTTTAAATTGAGATGGTTGTAGTGTTACCACAATAGCAAATATTGTAAGGAAATATGTTGCATATGTGGCCTGAATCCTCTTCTGTGAAAACTGTAAATGGTGAAAAAATCTGTTACAGTAACTGAGATAATGAATTTTTCTAAGGGATTGTTTTTTATTGGTGCACCGTGTATATATTGTATAGCTTATTTGCAGAACATTAAGAGAATTAGAACTCTGAAGTATCAACAAAGTGACTAGACACCCCTTACTTGAAATTATACTGACCACTTTGGTGAAATTTTTGGCCGACCAAAAAATTACATAGCGTTTGTTACTTAGTCACAGTTTTTAATTTAAGTTCGCTTTTCTATTCTGTTTGTTTTTAGCTCTTGCTACACCATCCATCTGTTGAGTTCTTTGTTTTCTCCAATTACCATGAACTTGACCTATGACCAGTAGTTAAAGTAACATGGGACGCAGCTTGGTACTTAAATTGATAGTACAGCATGCATTATCGATGATCTTCCGTTGTAGTTGGGTGGCAAATTGTAGGTACATTTTGCTACTGCTGCAGCTGTAGTGTGTTTCATTGCAGAGAACTGCAATTATGCTGTTGAACTGGGTAAGCAGTGCAAGTTCTCGCTAGTTGGAATTGCTGGCAAGGACATCTATGATGGCAATGAAACTCTTACGCTTGGTATGGTGTTGTTATCTGTTACTGTATGCCGTTTTATATGCTATTGAGTTTTTGTAATGGTAGTTTTAACTACGTCGTGGACTGTCATTGTGTTTTTAGCTTTTAATCATGTGATTTGCTGCATGTAGGACTACTGAGAACGTGATAGGTTGTTGGGCCCATTCCATGGGGCCATAGCGGTCCCCTCTGTCACGCGTTATCGTTGTCGTTGTCGTGGACATCGATGCGCAGGCGGCACGCGACAGTACCGCTAGCGACACCTGGTGAATGGGCGTGAGGCGGCTCGCAGTGGCGAATGGGCCCAACATTTTTCAAATGCTTCTTGTTTATTGTACTGAGCATTCACATTAATTTGCAGCACTTGATCGTCACAGTCACAGACTGGCTGTCATTTGCTGCAATTTTACATTACCGGGCACAGTCATTGTCAGCCAGAACAGTTAACTTGTGAGAAGTTGAGACGTTACAGAACACCACTTACTGGCTCTGCAACTGCTGTTTCCGTTGTTTAACTAGCTTGAGTTTTTTGTAATCAGCACACCGCATGGTGTCCTTGGCTGGCATTAGTATGTGCTGGCTGGATGCCAATTATGCTTGAAGGCATGAGTTAGTTTTTAGAATAATTCCTCATTATTTTACTTTTATTTTTACCACTTTTTGGAATGTTATTACTTTTAATGTTTTCCACATTAAATATCTTTGTACCACAGTTACAAAGCAGTGAGATGCTTGTATTTTTACTGTGTTGTTACAGCACTGGTATGGCAGTTGATGAAGGCATATACGCTGAGCATTCTGACGCGACTGGCTGGAACTGGTCATCCTATTGTAGACAAACAAATTGTGGAATGGGCAAATGACAAAGTCAGTTGCTTGGGCATTTTGATTTTTAGCTAAATGATAGATGATTCTGCCGTGTGTTTCAGCTGCCATTTTTAGATGAACCTGCTGGTTTTTCAGTAGCTGTCTTTCATCTGTCCAGGAAGCGAATCTTTGTTTAACATTAGGCATGGGTATTTTTTATACCCTTTCAGTCTTCCAGATAGCAGAACGATGCCAACGTGTCCGAGTTGAAGGAATACGCTCTGGCTGGCTGGACTTGAAGGGCAGCATACCTCAGGGATCACTGCTTGGATTATTACTGTTCCTGTTACTTGTAGACGATTTGAATACTAACTGCAGTATACATCAATTCGTCGATGACACAACATTAACTGAAATCCTTTGTCGAAGCCAGTCTTTGATGCAACAGTACCTCGATGCACTAACAGAATGGACCCATAAGAATGACATGGTGATAAATTCAGGAAAAACCAAAGAGATGATCATGGGCCGCATTGATGTTTCCAATTTACCACCACTTTGTACAAAGACATGTCAAATTGAATGAGTCCACTCCTTCAGGTTACTCGGGGTATATGTGGACGAATCTTTGACCTGGAACTGTCATATTGAGTATATCACAAGTAAAGCATCCAAGCATTTATACTTTTTGAAAGTGTTTAAACGTTCAGGATTGCCCAATAACTCCCTGATGAATTTCTATACTGCAGCTATTCGCCCAATACTGGAACATTGCTCGGTTGTCTGGTGGCTTAATTTGTCCAAGAAGCAGTCCAGCCAGCTTGAGTCAATACAGTAGAGAGCAATTCGCATAATACACCAAGTCACTCAACACATACCATATGACAACTTACTATATTACAGTAATATTGCATCGTTACAAGACAGACGATCCCAACAAGCAAAAAGCTTTTTCACATCAATTTTGGACCCAACTTCATGCTTACATCACCTCCTCGCTCAGAAACGTGACGATACTGTCACTTCTAGGTTGCGTTCGGCTTCCAAATTCCCTGTGCCGTTTGTCAGGACAAATAAATTCCAATCGTTTCTAAATTACGGATTAAGATGGTACCAGTAGGCACTAGATTAATGTTGCTCTGCTGTGTATTGTATGAACTGATAGATAGTAATAATTGATTAACATATTGTAAACTTGGACAGTTTTTGTTCTGATGGTGCACTTTATTGTTCTTATGCGGCCATAATCTGTTTGTCTTTTTACGTATTGTTTTTAATACTGTTTTACTTGTGTGCTATTGCTATTCGGTCTTATGACTGCAAATTTCAAATGAATACTTACTTATAGCAGTGTCAGATTGCTGAAGGAAACTTGGAGTGTTAATCCTAAGCGGTGAAAAAGTACCTTATCTTGTCTCACTGTGATCAATCAATGGACCACTGGTGGACGGGTTTTGCTGTGTTTGTCAGGTCTCAAATGCCACTGCCCAAGATGTGACGGCTGTTAATGTAGAATTAAGAATGAGAATATCTTCATTTTTTTGCTCAGGAAATACATATTATTTGTTTGACATTTTATGTGGGCACACATTGACAGTGAGGTTCTTCACACTTGGCTTTATTTTGTGTGCTTTACAAGTCTAATCTTTATTGTAGGTTGGAAATTTTACATATGCAAAAGTTTGCTCATATTTATTACCAGTATGTGAAAATGTCAGTCTGCTGTCTGTTTGTTCCACCTTTTTTCAAATGTTAATGCAGGCAGAGGGTGTATACTCTAAGTGACTCACCGGGGGCAATGCAGCCAGTGTACGTTTCAACCTTTCTGTCCACTAAACACTTAGATGCGAGTGCAGTGAATGCACATGTTCTGGACGCATGTAAAATGTAAAACGTGTACAGTTGGAAGGCGCTGGAAAACCAGGTCGGTTCTCGAGTTTCAACGATCAGCAATTGAGTGACGGCCGCATTATCATTGACCTGATTGACGCATGCAGGCCTGGTGTCATCAAGTATGACCTCGTTAAAGATGCATTTACTGAGGAGGTTAAATATTAATGTTTTTTTGCAGTTTAGTTGATCTGATATTTTCCATATATTTATGCAATAAGTACTGAGTGGTAGAGGAAGTAGTTCTTTCTTTCTTGAAGTTATATAGTATGCATTTAAACAACCTCTTTTCCAGGACATTGTCACCAGAAAGATGGACTCATTTCTGGATGTTAATGAAGCAAGATATAATTAGGTGGCAGCAGCATCAGTTTGATTATATGCAAATCATTTGCACATTACCACAGAGTTAAAATTGCTGCAGAAATTGAGTGTAACAAGCAACAAGATGAGAGTATGGTGAAGCAGCTTGAACAGCATACTTTGCTGTACTTTCTTTAGCTGATGATGGAAACAGTTTGGCTTATGCTGTGGATTGTGAGTGTAACGTTGGTGTTTTTTGGCTATGTATTAATCATGTTTCGGGTGTGGTTAGATGATGATTCAGATCCAGCCACGGAAACGGATACCTCCCCCTTCCCATGGTAAAAGCCTGCTTCCATAGAATTGGCTAAAAGACTAGGTCTGTCAAATAAACAGTCGAAAGCTTGCAGCTCATGAAAATTTTTCAGTTCTTTGCTAGACAGTGTTTGGCTATCCAAGCAATTGGTGAACTGTTGTGGAGTTTTGCTAGCCGCCTCATAACATGATAGTGTGGTGATGTTATTGTTAATCCACCCAAACCGTTAACTATATTCTTGGTGTCTTGTATATTGAAGGAGAAATTTTCCAACGCAAAGTATGCAATCTCGATGGCACGCAAGATCGGTGCCAAAGTCTATGCTCTGCCAGAAGATATTGTTGAGGTGAAGTCCAAGATGGTCATGACCATCTTTGCGTGCCTCATGATCTGTGATTTACAGCCGCAGCCAAAACACTGACCGACCCACGTTGTCATTCCATCTGCATCCTACACTTCAAGCTGCCTGTTCTGCTGTCGGTATATGTTTTATTTGCCTTGTGCTAACAGACTAAGTGCATATGCTGAATTGCTCAGTGTTTTTGTCAAATGTTAACGTTTCTCTGATACAGATTCAGTCAGGATTGCTGATGACATTTTGTGTCTTACCAATTTATATGCACTTTTCTGTTAAATAAGGATATTGACTTTGCCGTCAGCTGTTAATTGGCAATGGCAGTGTGTTGACCGTGTACTTTGAGTTACGAGACTGTTTCTGGACAGTGTTCTTACCACCGATGCCATATAATTATATGAGAGTCATTCCATAGATAAGTTATAAAACAGCATCAGTCTGTTAATTTTCAAAATTAAATAATCTTATATGAGCATTTTGTAAAGAACTTAAACCCTTTACCGTGGACTAAAATTTTTAAAATCTTTTCACACATGTGTAATAAATTTAGAGAAAACACACGAAAATACACATAACTCAAATATTGATACATATGCAAATGTTACTTTAACAAATAACAAAAATAGGCATGTATTCAACAACAACAGTGTCATTGTACTGAAAGTAGATTCTTATGCATGGCACTGGCATCATCTAATAGTTACGCTTTGTGTGATAAAGTCCAAAACATGGCGCTGGGCATAATGCCACATCACAATCCTCGCAAAAGTATCTGGTTTCTCTTCTGATTTTTGCCATCTTTCCCTGTTTGGAGCAGCACACCTTGCAGCGTCTGGTGGGGGCTTCCTTTTCATCAGTGGCATGAATGAACTTCGGGAAATGTCCTGCAGTCAGTCGCAGTGGGTTTGATTCATCCTTGGATGGTCGTCCGCAACGTGGATTCTGTGATGGTTGGTGATGACATTCTAGAATCCGCTCAACGACTCGAACTCGGAACTGCAAGTGTGTTGTTAGAACTCCATAATTGTCCTTGAACAGAATGTAGGCGTTCAGTACAGTCGCGTTCAACAGGTGCCGGAACTGTTTTTTGTACCAGACTTTGTGGTGCTTGCGTTCGGCTGGGTAGGCAACAAGCATCTGGTCAGTAAGATCTACTCCACCCATGTTGGTGTTATACTACAGCACTGCCTTGGGCTTGTCTTTGTCTCCCCGGCGAGTGCGAACAGTTGTCATTTCATGTCCGTGGAATGTTGACAAAACAGTGACTTCTTATCGTACTATTTCAGTGCCATCATATCGTTGCAAAGCGAGCAACTGTTTCACCGCGACGAATTTTCTGCTTCAAGGCTGTTGGCATATATTTCCGAGTCACTCGTGCTGTACCTACAGCATCTGTTTGTTTTTCATGCAGTTCTCTGAAAAGTATTGGAGAGGAATACCAGTTGTCTGTGAAAAGACAGTAACCTTTAGCTAGAAGGTCTTTCATAAGTGTCAGGACAATCTGGGATGACACCAACCTATCCGGAGACTCGGACAGCTGGATTGCTTTACCTGTGTGTGTTATGTAATTCCAAATATAGCCTGACCGAGATTCACACAGATCATAAGTTTTCAGGCCAAAATATGCTCTTTTGAGTGGTATGTATTGTTTCATAGCAAGGCGCCCTTTCCACAGCGTCAATGACTCGCGTCTATAACCATGTCTGCGTCAGGTACATAAACTGTGGAAAAACTTTAAATAAGTGCATCAAAGACCTTATTTATTTTCCAACAAGATTTTTCTGCCCCAGAGGTAAAATTTGGCGTTGAATTATTATCTGTGAAGTGAAGACATTTCAGAAGAAGGTTGAAACGCTGTTCGGTCATAATCATACGCACATATGGCATTTCAAGAAGTGGTTTGGTTGACCAGTACATTTCAATTGCAGGCTTTGGATTATGCCCTGATAGATAAACATTGCAAACAACACTTTTAGTTCATCACATGTTACGTCCACCCAGTTATTCAATCTTGCTCGACGTTTCAGTTGTGTGCTTTGCATTAGCTGCTGTGCACGTCTGTTGGTTTCAGTAACAATGTTATCCATCATATCATCAGTAAAGAACAAATTGAAATATTCTAGTGGATCAGCAGTGTCTGAAATAGGTGCACGTCTTCCAGGGATTCCTGTAAACGGCAAACGAGAACGAGCACAGGTATCGGTATCTGACCACATAATTGGGATACTGGGATCGTAATCGACAGTAACATCATTATCATTGCCAGCATTATCATTTTGGATATCTTGATTATCATTATTTTCAACTTCACCATCATCGTCACTAAATTCACTATCATCACTATCTGTTTCCGAAATACTATCATCGCTTTGAAACAATAAACGTTCAATCTCTTCCTTCAACAAACCACGCTTACAACTCGCCATTACACAAAAACAGTGTTGTTTATAAACATGACCCAGATACGGCCAACTTGTATGTCAGGTATGGCAAACCGAACACGTCAATATTTCACTGATCTGGAATAGCTGTCATGGCATTAGGACGAGTTATCTTGGGGTACACGGCGACGTAATGGAAATAGACAGTGCGGACGTGTTAACTCGGGATCACGCTGTGCGATGCATTTGAGTTGGACGAGATAACTCGGGTTCACGGTAAAGAGGTTAATTTTGAATACCATTTTTGTTACAATGTTACATTTATGAACACTAAAGGTGACAAAATTTTGTGTTGAAAACTTCCTGTATAAACAGTGTTCTGTTATTTTGGGGAAAAAAAGACTTAGAGCAAATGCCATTTACTCTTTTGCCATTTACTGTTAGAGATGCATTTGGTACTTGTATATGATGACAAGTGTAATAGGAGACCAGCGATGAAGGTTTGTTGTAAGATGTTTGCTCATTTTAAGAAAAGTGTTGTTGATGAGTAACGTTGATCCAACCACCACTGCAGTGATTGCAGCAGTTAATTTTTATGGGGTTTGACTGGGGATAAATGTCAGAGTGAAATGATTTGGACGATGCATTGGAAAATGAAACGTTAATTTTTGACGTTTACCCATTTGCTTCAAGCTCGATAAACTTGCTTAGTTTTCCTATACATAACAATACAGTTTAACACCTGGCAACTTCTAAAGATTAAGCTCACTGTACTGACTTGCGGTGTTCTAATATACAGCTGATAAGTCAGCTTCAAGAAAAATTTCAGAATATGTGCCCAGTTAATTTCCCTACAGAATGTAATTTTGGATTTTTCTTAGTTCGAAAATTGTTAGAATGACACTGAATTTTCTTACATATTTATGGAATCACCCTTGTATGTAACTGTGTTGAAATAGGTAAGGTTAGTTAAGGCCTCCATCTCTACATGTTTACTTTTTTATTCTGTAAAATCTGATGTGCGGTATGCACTACTTACAGACTGCTGGAGGCCAGTTTGTTTGTTTTATAGCATGTTTATGTTAATCTTTTAAATGTGTTTACTTTTTTATCATGTTTTACAACTAATTTGGATGTAGATTGCTGCATCTATCCAGCGGTGTGTGAAATTGATGTAGTGAAATGGTAGAACTATTTCGAACAAGTTGTGTCCTATTGTGTCAAAGATACTTTGTGTGATCCCTGTCATTTAACTTGCAAAAATATTATAGATTGTATCCAAAGTGTAAAGTTATATTATAAATTATAAGCCTAAAGGCATAATATCATGTTATTTGTGTAGAAAGTACCATCAGAGTTTAACAAATGAACCAAATGATCATTATTGTTAAGTGAATGTTATGCCTTTGTGTATTAAAAGAATATGGTATATGCAGGGTGCACCAATAAAATAATCCCTTAGGAAAAATTCATTATCTCTTACTGTAGCAGATTTATGTGGTTTGATTTAAAAATTACAACTATTTTAACTTAAAGTACACTTTTCTAAGTGAACAAGTAATTAAACTGGGATTCTGATGTAAAAAATATCAGAAAATGAACCAGACTGATATGCCAGTGTATTATCATGTATGGGATGCAATGCTGAGACGCTATCAGAGATACACACCTAAAGTGATCAACATTGCTGAGCTAAAAAATTGTTCTGTTGACGATACATAATCATTTGCTGCAAGAGTTCAATGATATTAAAGGCAATCGTATCATTTCACAATAGACTCGATCATGTGTTCCTGCACCTGGTGGATGTTCTGGTTGAACACTGTGTTAAAATACTCAGCTATAGGCAGCTGGCATTCATTACTGAAAAAACTGAATTATTGATGAAATGCTGTGTTAAGTTTTATTTGTTGTTTGCGACTTTTCAATGCACAACTGCAGGTTAACTTGTAAAAATGAACTTTAAAGTTTAAACTGCTATATCTGTCGAACCATATCAGTGGTTTCGATAAAATTTGCAGGATATATTGGGTGAATACCTCCACATACAAACCCTGAAAATTTGGCTCAAATCCATGCTGACATTGCTGAAATACAATTTTTTTTTCTAGGCGATTATTTTTATTGGTACACCCTGTAGATATATAGATGTTGATATTGTTTTGTTTTGTCCATTCATTATAAACATGATACTTTATCAGCCTTCTGTTGGCATTAACATTTGGACTAAAAATTTGGACGATGCAGCTGTTGGCATATGAGTTAGAGAAAAATGGTAATAAAGGCAAAATATTGACATTTGATTGCCTGGCATTTTCCGTTCACGTAAATTTTTATGCAGGTGATAATCGTGATTTTTAGCTGTGTCACAGTGAAATCAGTTCTGTAGATAACCTGTGGTGTTTCTTGTTGGGGATGTTAATTCTGCTGACTAATGGCTTATAAAAACTTAACGATAGTTCCATCTAGACCTAAGGTCATTGTACAGCACACCACTGATAAGAAGTTTAACTTTGCCACTCAGATGCTACTCATTGGTGTGCTACTTTGATGACCAGTGCCCAAAATCGCATATAGTACCTAACGACTTAGGGCTTGATATAATGGCACGGCAACTTGGCTATTACCTGAATTTTAGTTTTGTTACTAACTGAATGTGACTGATTTTAACATCTTTGAAACTTGCATCTCTTTGCTTATTTGCTGTAACATCTCACGTATGTTATGCACAATCACGACAAAAAATGCAGGCTTGGGAAAGGATCGTATGATATATGTGTGTTACATTTTTGAAAATTAAATTAGGTAGGTAAACATGCCAGACCTGACTGACTGGACACATTGTATATATGAATGCAAATTTACCACCACTACTCCATTATAGTGGCCAGTGCGGGTTAGCCAGTTATTTTCCATTTATGATTTTCTTCCTCCATTTGTTCCAGAAGATAGTCTTTGAACATAATCGCCACACTTTTTCATGTACATTCGTTTTTTGTCCAGTTAAACTTCGTCATTTCGCATTTACATGTGACAGTCACACATATAATAATGGAAGTGGCAAATATGTCACTTGGTGCGTTAGTGTTATCAGCTAGTTGGTAAACATGCAGTAGGTGTGGTATTTAGCATATGATACATTTGTGCGTATTGTTTATTCAACATTTAATGGCATGGTGATGTTCTGCCATCGAGAGTACTAATGTGCTGTTGTTGCAAGCACTACGAGCGGCTAAGTATTATGAGTTACGACAGTAACAAATTCCGTTCTTTGTCACATTCCTGTATAGAGTGGTAAGACTTGGAAGGAGTTTTGCCATGTTGCAATAATGAAACAAGCAAATTACTGGCATTCCAGTATGTGTAGGTGACAAAACGAAATATTTTTATTAATGTGCTATTTTTATGTACACTGTTGTTTTTATATATGTACTTTTATCCATATAGAATGCATGATTTGTATTGTGAGCCTATGTCATTTTGCATGCTGTTGGTTGAGGCCAGGTTAAAAATATTTATTGACTATTGACTAAACATACTATTAATTCTTACTCTGTACTTTTTGCCTTTTTATAACCCAGTCCTTAGATGTGTTTGAGATGTGCAGTACTCTAGTTAACAAACAAATATTATATATTTGCGTATGATACATCCAGATATTTTAATTCGTTGAAGTAGTCTTCCACTTAGTGTTAGTAAAGTGTATGTAACCAATGCATAGTGCTTCTAGTTGCAGCTCTTCCCTTAGCAATCACTGATCAGTAATCAGCTGATGAGCAGTGATGATATTCTGCAGGATATGAGTGATAAATTATAGAGATATTGAGAAAGGCACAAGTTGTGCTCAAAATGCCATTCTAACCAATGAACAAGCGTGAAGAATACAAGGAAACTTATACATATAAAATGATTGATGTAATTGCATCATTCCATGTCTATGTCAGCTGTTTACTGCCATGAATTTGGGCAAGAATTGAGCATTGTTTGATATTCAGATTCTTTGTTGAGATCGGTTGGGTTCTTAGTTAGTGATCATGCCTGTGCATGAAGTGAATTAAACTTGCCTTCAGGCAGACAATGGGAATACCGTTTTACTTCATACAGTGCACCATGTTGCCATATCATGACCATAGATAACTGTGAGACATTACTACACCCTGTATATAGATATTAGAACTGCTGTGCTGTCTTATTTACCAACAGTAATAATACACACACATGGGAGCAGTTATGTTGGATTTGGTTGTTTTTTGTTTATGCATCTTTCTCTTTCATCTCTTGCCTGTGTTATTCTTAGTTTAGGATATGTATAAATTGTGTATTTTTGGTTATTATGAGTTTGCTTTAGTTATTTCCAAAATGTTAAGGGTGTTTTAAAACACTGGTTATACTGTGCTGTTGCTGTAAAAATCAATTCACTTTACTGGGTGGCCCGTAAAAACATCCCCAACTTTTGTGCTAAACAAAATGACAGTCAATAATAAATTAGTGAGTAAAAATAAATTCTGTAATTATGGACAGTTCTTCATAAATAGGCAGATCTTTGAAGCCGCAGTTGTTTAAAAAGATTTTAAAACAATGGATGAAGCAGTAATCCAAAGTGCTCAATTTTTCACATTACACACGAGATACAGATTAGTAGAAGTAGTCATGAGCATACCAACTTTTTCTTTTGACACAGCATGTAGATAATGTTTAAATTGTTGTGATTGTTTTGCCAATAATGTCTGTCTCTATCGAGCTCCATTTTGTGTTGATGGCATTTTTCAACTGTTCACGCGTTGCCGTAATGGACTGCAATATTATAGAGACCCCACAAAGGCACTGGTGGTTCCACAAACATTATATTTGAGCCAATATGTGTTAGAATAGCTTTTTACAATGTGACCCGTAGCTTCGACTAAAAAAACAGATCAACAGATATATTAACGAAAAAATATCCACACAAAAATGCATTTTTCACGCATGTGCAGCTTCGTAATGGCCAAAGTACCTAGCGATATATTTAAAGTGACATCAAATTCGGTTGAGGGGTTTGGGAGGGGTGTGGTCCGAAATCTGTGCTACTTTAGCATTGGCTTGTAACAGTTCTGATGCTACTGCACTGCATGCGTTTGTAACCGTGCAGTTAGCTGCACACATGCTGGAGTTAGAATAAAATGATAAGTGGCACTGAATATATTTTAGTTCTTAAGCTATGATCATTTAAATTGGGGACATTTTTATGGGCCACCCAATGTTGCAGAATTTTACTGTTGCCAATTATCTTACGTTTTGTCATTAGCAATTAGGTCAGTTATAGCTATAGATGATCCAGAGTTTGTATGTGTTAAAAATCTTCAACTGTGTACTGAATGACTTGAGTGAAACTGTTTTATTACAAACTTCCGATTTTATCATACTTGTTTCTTTATGCTGTGTTTTATTGTCCGAAGCGAACAAATCTGTTAATTGTAGTTATTAATAATTGTGATGAAGCGATATCAGATACTCTTACTTGTTGTGTTCTCTTGTTCACCCTGCTAAGGAAACCATCATGTCATGTTAGTCGATTAAGTTGTCGTCACATAAATACTGAATCTACCAGAAAATGATAATAGATAACGACAATGATTGTGCACATTATCTTTAGACATCGCACTGAAATATTTTATTTTTTTTCAGAACTTATTTTTCAGTTATGAGCTAAAGTAGTTTACAAATTACTGTTTTATTTCTTGAACTCATTGCAAAGGAATTAAATACTAAAACATTATGACAGTGAAGTGTACGAGTTACCACTGACACCAAACCTTGACAGCCAGGTTGGAACGTTTATCAGAACTCGGCGATTAAGCTCAGTTAAGTTCTTGTTGCTGTACCAAACATTACAGCTTTTGAAATATCTATTTGTGATATGTACAGTATATGTCCAGCACAAAAAAAAGATGAATGCTTTAGGCTTAGACCGAAGCCAAAATGTAGACTTAATTTTAACCATCAGGCCAAATCAAATATAGTTACATTTTTACGGTTTAACAACAAAAACTACATTAGAAATGTTATGGCATTGAGGCCAGTTTGGCCTGAAGGTTGAAATTAGGTCGGTTTCGGCGTTGGACTCGGCCTGAATTGGTTTTTTTCAAGACCCAGCAAGGTATGAATAGGCTGTCAAATATGTTGGAACATATTTACCAAAGCAAAATATACAGCCTAGAATTTACAACATAGAATCACAATGGACCTCTTAAAGTAACAAATTCACTTGTTTCACAGTTAACAAAGATCGCTTTTCATAGTACGACAAATCTGCACAAATATGATGCCAAACAAGCAATGCACAGTTCTGCAATACAAACGTGATCAACAAGAAGCACTTGTGCAGTGAATGAAGGCACGCTTCTAATAAACAGGATCAGTTTGCCAGTCCAACAAAACGCAACCAGAGTACAACAACTGCACAGTATATATGAATAACAAATATAGTAACAGGAAAAAAAATAATTAAAACATTCTAATTCCAATAGTGTACACATTAAAACTACTCTACAAAAGCAATCATCCTTCGTCCAAGCTTATTTGATGACGAATGTAAGGGTCTTGCAGAAAATGTTGCCAAGGCATCAATGCCATTAACAGCATTTCATGCAGTAACTCGCAGTAACCTCGCTAGCACTAAACAAACAAAACTGACTCAAAAGTTCCTGACTAAAAAACACCGCACTCCAACTCTACCAAGTACACAATGTGTACAATGTGCCACGATAAAATCCGGACAGTTTTATTAACGAAAATAAAAACGAACACAAAATTTTTACCAAATATAACAAAACAATCAGTAAAGTACATAGAGTCCCAATAATGCAACTCACAACTAAATGAAATATGTACAACTAATAAGCTAATGTGTACAATATAACTACCATTACTAGTGTTACGTGACTTTACTGCAATAAAATAATAGTAACAATTCAAAGGACACCGATTCTTATCAGTAAATATAACAAATGGCAGCTTTTCATCATTAATATACTGCAACATCAGCTTTGTTACATTCAAGCTACATACAAACATTCGACCCAGTATCTCTATTAACAAGCTTTCTATTTACATTTCAAATTAAGAATAAGCGTAATAATTATTTGTAAATGTTAGTACACTACACATATTTGAATAATGTGAATAATGCAGTCACGAATCTTTGGCAATTTTAGAGATAACTACAATATTTGCCATTTTTCCAAAAAGTGTTTTTTTCTGCTTTTTAGTCGCGCCTCTCACATCCTGCGAGGTGCGACTCAACCAGTTCAGATGCGGTGTGTGTCTGTGTTGTGTGAGTGTATGGAAATTTTTTTCCGAACAACCCCTCCCCCCCCCCAGCTCAGAGCGCGACAATATACCGCTAGGTATTCTAGTTGTGGTAATGTGTTATTCTTTAGTACTAACGGTTATATAAAAAAATAATACATTGTAACTGACGTCAGACAAAAATAGGGATATTAATATTAATGCAAAATACACAAGCTAGTACAGTAGTAACTATGATGCACTTTCATATTTACATCAAACAACTCAGCAAACGCAAGTCTGAGCTCTGTTTGACCTACTGCAATTAATTTTTGTAATTAAAACGATATAAAAAATTACAATCATGGAACTCGTGCTATCGTATTTAAATCAGCCAATTGCCAGCTTTAATTGCATAACATAGCATGTTTCATGATTATAATTTACAATTCACTATATTTTTTGCTGTTTTAGAGCTCTAACTTATATATCAAGATAAATTAGAAAACTTTTATCTATGTAATATCTGCTGCTCTATTTAAGTTGGTGTGCACTGTATTTGTCTGCTCGTGAACCAGCAGAACATACGACATGGGTGATCCACCTTTCAAATGGCCACTGAGTCTGATCGTCTGAATCCAATGGTAATATTCTTCTGTGTCAAGTTTTTTTAAAAATAAGATTCACAACCAAGCAGTAATTTTGTTCATGTACAACAACTGTACAGAGGCTTATCATTGTTTTTATCAAACTTGATGGTCTGGTGTGTGGATGGCAAAGTCCAATATGGCGGCTGTAACTGCATAACGAAAAGGTGAAAAAAACAGAAAGAAGCCTTACAGTGGCAGACTATCCACATCATCAAATTGAAATCTATTTGAGTTAGTCTTATGGGGATAGTTCTAAGTTTCCAGTTTCATCAAAATCAGATAAATAGTTTCTGAGATTGGGAGGTGGGTGAAATTTACCATATCCAATTGCTTTAGCCACTGGCTTGTACAAGAGTTATACTACTACATAAACCCTAATTTAACAAGTAAATCAATGGCCGACCATCGCTGCTATTTCTAGTATATTCAGTGCCATGATATTGTGATTTTTTTCTGCAGTATGCTGGAGTCTGTATATTAACAAAAACTGTGTATAAATATCACTGCTGTTGGCAATAACTATCATCAAAATACAATAAAGAGCTTTGGGCTTTGTGTGTGTGGAACTTTTCAACTTTTAGGCAACAGTGGGCACACATATCAACAACTGCACCAGTGTGTAATGTCAATATTACACAATGGCTAAAAATGCCCACAAAGTGACATTTTTGGCTACCGCACCGTACATGGATGGTACTCTGTCCAGCATTAATATGTTAACAGACTAAACAGCATTAACACAGTTCATATAGCACACAGCTGCATGTGAAATGTTAAAGAGTAAAATAATGCATCCATTACAGCGCATCGGAAACAAAACTGGAACTATCACCTCACACGACAGTTAGTACGGTCAGAGTTTTACAAGATGCAGTGTATATATATATATATATACACATATGTATTCTGTCGGTGAAATATACTTTGTCATGTGTTGGCAGAATGTTGTCACATCATGTAAATGCAGCTCAACTTCAGCTGTACATTATACTGCAGATAGTGACAGCCTTCCACAATTCGTTTTACTGGCCAGTGGCTACTCTAGCAATGAGCAGTACTGACCACATGCAGCATTATTTCATTACGTCAGTAAAGGCAGGTGCAAACTAGTCTTGAGAGCTGACAGCAGTCGACGTCTCTTGCGATTCCTCGTGTGCTGGTGTATCGGTTTCGGCTGTCGACTCTGGGTTTGGCTGCTGCTGAGAAGACTTGTGCTTGTCTATTATCTGCACAGCCGTCTGCAATTCATGCTGCAAGTTTTGTGCCTCTACTGTCTTTTCGGCCAGAGCATCACGCAGGCGCCGGACCTCTGCTTCCAGCTGTTCAATGCGTGCTGAGGATGCTGCCGCGTGACTGGCACCGCCGAGCTGGTGCAGTGACCTAGCTGCACTGTACTCTGGCGGCATGCTCACTGGCAAGCCGTTCTCTCGCTGCTGCTGCTGCTGGCTATCTCCAGACTTTTCACCAGGCATTTGGTACATTACCATTCCTCCTTCTGCCGACGAGAAACTAGCCATCGGCTGCTGCCATGGCCAAGACCTGGTTGTGCCGGATCCATCGTCACTAACAAACACAAAACGAGAAACAACTGAGCTGCACTAAACAACCTGCAAACTGATTACCAGTTTCATATGTGACTGCATTCTCATCATGTCTAACATTTGTAACTTGTGCATTAATTTAATGAGAAAAACACTAGTATAACA
>Ga0209782_1000218_pt1 | contig 22664 bp, 11 predicted proteins | sample WorMetmaBAHAMAS1_FD_187390 | JGI IMG/M metagenome (GOLD analysis project Ga0209782, IMG submission 187390) | Marine gutless worms symbiont microbial communities from Max Planck institute for Marine Microbiology, Germany - Inanidrilus... | ecosystem: Host-associated > Annelida > Digestive system...
CTTATCGCCCCTCCCTTCCCTTCCCTTCCCATCCCTTCCCGAAAGTAAGTTCATTGTCAAGCTGCTGATTTATCAAGTGAGATGATAGATGTACTAATTCTGTTTTTCTGCTTGGTTCATAGTTTGATGGACCATCTCTGACAGACCATTACATAACATATTGACTCAATTTGTTCATGGCTTGGTAGCTTTTCCTAGAAAAAAACAACGTCATCCATCCAGATGTATGTTATCATTTTGTTAAATCTTTTCTCATACTGATTTCTACAAATATTCCTTCTTCTCAAGGATGATAGCTGACTGAATCAATATATGGGATTTTGCTGTTCACATCATTCAGTTTATGCAATTTACAAAGGTCTGTGGCTTGGTCTTCATCTTCTTACTGATTATATTCTAGTATGGCGGTAATTAGTAATTACCCATACCCAATATTCACTGAAAACTAACTAACAGTAGATCATGTTTGTTGGTTATGTGGAGGGTACATTACATTACATTATCTAGTAAGTAAGTAAGTAAGTAAGTTTAATGATTCAAAAGCAATCAGAAACCACTTGATTGCAGCTAGGCCTAGACAGTCGCAATGCAAACAACAAAATACAATGTACAAGATCAACAAACAGCACTGCCAATAGAACAATAAAACTGTGAAAATGTAAAACAAAACACAACTCACACAGGGTCACGAAGAGAACAATTATTTTGAACATCTAGGTAAGATTAACAAAAAAATAGTGCTGTCATTCATTTGATGAAATGGTAATAAAAATGTAGCAGACGTGACATCTTTGGGAAAACTGTTCTAAAACCTGAGTTATAAATGTTTATTAAATATTTTGAGTTTTCATACCATCAGTGTTATATTCTGTTACATGCATGTACCAGCACCTATTATTATACATGACATGCTAATTAATAGTTTTTCCTGACATTTGATTGTTATTTTGTTTTTTTTTTGCATTCTGTGATGTGTTGTATAGCATCATTTTTCCAAGCTGCTGCCAATTATGACAGTGTAATTGACAATGAAGGATTCCCACCTTCTGCAGAAGATATTTGGATCCTTGGTTTGGCATACAATCTCAATAATGGTAGGTTGCAGGTCCCCGAGATATGATGTTTTTAGAATTTGTATCTCTTGAAAGTGGATATTTTTCACTTTGTTTGGATTTTTAGTTTTTCTATCAGGTACAGAATATAACCCTAACCTAAACTATACAGGTAACATGATAGTTTAGCAGATAATTTATAGGAGCATTTGGACTGGAGATGAAGAATTATTTGCGCATGGAACTGAGACACATTACGTTGAAGAAAGTTTTAACTTTTCATTTAAGGCTAATTTGGCAAAAGTGCAAAATGCATTTTAGTTATGAGAAGATTTTTCTGAAAAGATTAGTAAACACTTTCAGGTGTATAGTAAAAATAAACTGTTAATTTTAATTACTGATGATTTTATGGAGTTTTATTATTATCTAACTGGTAACCACTGAATGGCATAGATATTTGTGGTTGATTTACTTTGCAGATCGTGAAGAGTTAGAGAAAGATGTTCGCTCGCGATTACTTTTTACGTATAGAAAAGGCTTCGGAGCTATCGGTGACATCTTTATTGTCTACTGTTACGGCAGTAAAATAAAATATTTGCTGTTGGCATTTGCAAAAATGTTATATCCATTGTGTGCTTAATTATTGTAACTCAGAAGTAACTAATTGCTGCAATCACACATTCACACAACCATGTTTTTAATGTTTGCTTGTTTGTTACAGCTTAGTGGTTATGCAGTAAACTTTGGATAACCCTGGCTCCATCATTAGACTGAGTGGCAGTTTAGCCTAGATGTGACAGCGCTGGTTGAATCATCGAAGTTACTCTTCAGCGGGTTTAATTATTACTGGTACCATTTGTTGGCTTACTGTCGTGATATGTTATCAACAACTCAAGTCTCCTACCCTCTGCAGGATGGGAAATGAGTGGCGGTGGCAGTGTTCTGCAGCGGGAAAGGTAACTATAGTCTGGCATCACATCAGTCATGCCTGACAGAGCCTTTGCTGTATCACCTGTTGGCTCGGTGGCTTAACGAAGTAAGTAAAGTAAAGTAAACCGAGTATAGCAGCCTCTCTAACAATTAGCCGCACCGTTATGGTAAGTTATGTGCTATATAGGATTATATAGTGCTATCTGCCACCTGGCAGAGGTGACATTCCCATCTACCCCAACCAGTTTAGGCTGGTACTCAATTAGTGACCCCAGATGGATGCAAGTAAACTGCCTACACTTCTGCGTGGTACCATGTGTCGAATTTGTGGCATCCCGCGAAAGTGCGCTCTATAAATGTGCTTAATAATAATAATAATAATAATAATAATAATAATAATAATAATGTGTGAGTTAGTGGTTGTAGAGTTGGTAAAGATATAGGGCTAAAATTGCTGCAGTGCTTCAGAATAAGTTCCACCTTATTGATGGGCACATCCGAGCCCACGAATGAGTAAATATGTGACATTAAATGGCAGTTGATGATTGAATAGTAAATGACATAATTCTGATACTACGTATGCATGATTTCTGTTAGTAACTTGACAAATCTTGCATTAATTTTATGTTGAAAATATGCTTTGTAGGTGGGATGGGACCAACATGTGACTTTGGCTGGGGCTGTATGCTACGCTGTGGTCAAATGATGCTGGCAGAGGCTCTGGTTCGCAGACATTTGTCTCGCGGTAATATCCACTTTATTTATTATCCAATTTATGTTTTTAAACATTGTTTAGTTTGATATATATACATATATTTTTTATCAGATATATTCAGTTTTCTGTGCTTTACAATGCGGTAGCACGTTTAAGGTGTAGATGTTATGCCACACACAATGCTGCTTGAAGAATGATTGTACTGGACAAGTGTTGCAGTTGGTTATTTTGTTTTTCATGTAACTTTAACTACTACACTTTAATTTTAAATTAAAGCGTAATCCAGACCAAAAGTCTAGTTGTAAGGCAATGCTAAGATTAGCATCAGCATGCTTTAGCATCGGGCGAAAGAAAACCAGAGTGAACTTGTAGGAAAGGATAGCCAGACCTGACAATTATACAAGAAAAATGCTGCTGTGGATGGTAGGAAATGGCAAAATTTAATTATAGATGTTATATAATTATGAAAAAGACAGGAGACATGGCATGAGTGAATAGATATTTTTTTCTGGTATTGGCTCACCTTGTTCATGCTCGATTATAAAGAAGTTTTTTTTTTATTTTACAGAAAGTTTATATTGTGTATGCTTCAGCTTGTTGTATGCATGACATAGATCTTGTGTGTGCTATATGTGTGTTTACAATTTCTGTGATTATTAACATGCTTGTACATACATACATACATTAAAACTTCAGTGCACAGTCATACATAAGAACAGATTGACTGTGGATTAAAAGCAGTGTTAAAAAATGGGGCTTTAGTGCACATTGAAAGCTGCGTGGGTGTCAATCAATCTGAGGTTAGTAGGTCATGCATAACAGTAGAACATGATACAGATGTGGAGCATAACAAAGGGAAAGGTGATCTTGTGTTAGTTTTCTTCGATAGCGTCACGTACCAAACCAGTTTTGGATGGGTTAAGCTGAAGTCTTAAGAGTGGCAAAGGACTTGGCAAGGTCATTGATACAGTTGGTCTCTCCGTGTTATGCCACCTTAGAAATTTTCTCCATTATTATTATTAATACATGTAGTGGTAGTAGTAATTCAGAATCACCTCTGTAATAAGAAGCTGTTGTGATGATTTCTTAAATGTCATGTAATGATTAAATGGCATTTTAGAATGGCGGTGGATTCCCGGACATGAAGATGCTGTGTACCTGAGAGTTCTGCAGCAGTTTCTGGATAGAAAAGACAGTTGCTACTCTATTCACCAAATAGGTGATGACAACATTGTGTGAACACTGAATAGTCTTGTGACTTAAAGCTAATTATTGTCTTATTTGGTTCCGTTATGCTCTCTGTCGGACTCTAGCACCCGATTACAGTACCGCTAATTAGTAATGTTTATGAATCATAATTGTGCAAATATAAGAAAGCAGTCAAATTTTTTTGAGTTTAGTGTTGGAAGTGATAGTGCAAAAGCAACTTGCAAGTGAGCAGTTGACTTTAGCATTGTTGTTGTACACATGTTATTTCCTTTGCACTGCCAGTCTGTGTACTCAGTTCAGATCACAGTGTTAAAATTAAAAAAAACACACAACATTGACCATTTTGCATCAGATAATTGTTACTGCTTGTTTTTAGTAAGGTTAGCTGTTGTGTTTTACAGCCAGTATGGGTGTCTCTGAAGGAAAATCCATCGGCGAGTGGTTCGGCCCAAACACAGTGGCTCAAGTACTGAGGTCTGCTTACATAGTGTTGAAGTTGTAGCTAATGTTTTGTCTTTTTTTCTGTTGTTACTAGTCTCCAAAATATGCATTACTCAACTCAACGTGTCTGCATCTATTTTATATATGATGGTCAGCCCGATGTACAATCGTAGGATAATTGTAGTCGGCTATTCTGATAGCTCGGTCACCTTTTGCTGCTTAACTAGACTGTCATGCTTATTTCATTGTTACTGTAAAGTTTACATTGATGTAGATAGCTATTGCTGTGATGTGTAGAAAATTGGCTGTCTATGACCGCTGGACTGATCTGGTCATCCACACAGCAATGGACAATTGTGTAATTATCGACGACATATGTACGTTTTGTCTATGTTAGTTAACTGTATGTTGGCAATTATGCTTTTTGACGATGCATGTAAAATGAGTTCCGTGTTCATTAAAAGTAAATGGAAAGTAAAAATAAACCCCGTAGGTTCGTATAGCACATCTCTAATGTACTCAGGTGTGTCACATCTGAATGGGGGATCACAGTTTTACATGCCATATTTACTCTCCATCCGCAGAGCTTTGTCACTTTTTATTAGTATTTATTTCCTGTCCTGCTGAAGGGAGGAGGTTGAGTTAATAAATCACTTTCTTCAATCAATTTGTTACCAGCGCATTGCCCTGGAAAATGGATCATATCACGAGTTTGATGTTTTGTTTATTGGGCCCATTTCATGGGGCCATAGCGGTCCCCTCTGTCACGAGTTGTCGTTGTCGTCGTCGTTGTCGTCGTGGACATCGATGCGCAGGCGGCACGCGACAGTACCGCTAGCGACATCTGCTGAATGGGCGTGAGGCAGCTCGTTGTGGCGAATGGGCCCAACATTTTTCAAATGCTTCTTGTTAGTTCTAAACAGTCTGCAGTTTTACAACTGCTGATAATTCGTCAATATTTAATATAGATTCTTTTGAATTTAGACGTTGAAAAATGCCATTAGCAACAATAGTTTTGTCCTTTATTTATGCTAATACTTTATTTATGGTGTTAATGGTGTGTGTTTGTGTTTTGTGACATGTCATCTGCAGATAAATTGTGTATTTCCGAAACACCAACAGTTTCACAGTCATCAAGTAGTGGTGGCCAACATGATGTTACGTCGGAAGATACATATCCTCAGTCAAACGCTTCGGTGTACACCAACAGTTGCTGTGCATCAAATGATGTCTGTACATTGAACAGTTCGCCATGCTGTTGTCTTAACTATACAGATTGGCGGCCGCTTCTTCTTGTCATACCTATGAGGCTCGGCCTTTCTGATGTCAATCCGATCTACTTCGATGCCGTGAAGGTACATAATTTAAAAAAAATATTAATAGTACTGGCGTTAAATATGATGCAGATATGTTGAGTAGTTAGAGTGCTTTGTCGCTCTGGTTTAGTCATAGGAAGGACATATAACCCATAAGAGCCTGCTGTGCAGATCCAAACGGTTACCTTTCAGGGGACCAGTCCTAACTTGGAGTGAGAAAACTGTTATAGTTAAACAAATCCCAAAAGTGGTTGTAGTGGGGTGAAGATAGTTGGTCGTAATAGTAACAGTAGTGGCAGAAGTAGTATGGAAATTTAATTGACAATTAATGTATGATTTTTACTAAGTTAATTTACAGGTCGTTACAAAGTTATGACTGATTTACAATTGCTTTTTTTGGTGTGTAGACGTTTTTTACAGTACAGCAGTCTGTTGGTATAATTGGTGGCAAACCAAACAATGCCTTCTGGTTCATAGGTTATACAGGTGAATATCTTGTTCTCATATGCTGGTATAACTGTAGTCTTTACCGTTTTCAACTATAGACACAACACTTGATTGCACGTTCTGTACCATCTCAGTGGTCAGTTAAACCAGTGACTACCTGTACATTCAGAATATATTACTGATAAATTTTAATGAAATTCTAGCCACTAATTATATTTTCGTTTTGAAAAAACAAGAAAACTTTGCAGATGCTGAGACAGTGCGACATTCAATGATTAAAAATTTACATACTTGTTACCAAACAGCTCGCTGATAACCATAACAACATGCTTCTGTACTTCTGTTCATTTTCGAAACAAATGGGTTCTGAACGCAACTCCACTTATCTATGGTAAAGGAATTAGTGTTGTGCATTAAAGTGATTAATTTACTCAATTAATGATTCAAATTTTAGAGAATTTGAAACTTTTTAACTGATTTTTCAGTAATTTTTTAATTTCTGTACTTATGTTATTCTGTATATTTGGTTGTTTAGAGAATAAGTTATTCTATTTGGACCCTCACCAAGTTCAGCCGTTCGTTGACTTAAGCAGTGTTGTCAGCAATATGGATGAATCCTTTCACTCTGCATATCCGTCATATATGGATGTCTGTCAGCTGGATCCATCCATCGCTATTGTATGTCTTTGGTTTAAAGTACCTCAGTTTTTTTGCAGTTTTTAAGAATGCTTTTTACGTTTATTATCTTCTTCTGTCCATGTGGAAAATTTATCAAGTCATTTTACTTTTGTGTCTAGTAAGAAAAATGTCATAATGTCGCTAGTTACATGAATAAGTTTACTGTTATGTGAATCACAGTATACGTGCGGTATATTAAATGGCCATTTTCTGTACGAACCTGGGTTAGCTGATTCCCTGTTATTTTCTTCTTTCATTTTAAATAAACGTTCAGTATAAATAGCACAGGTTCTTTTATGGGCCGGATGCCGTTCTAGTCTCCCAACCAACACTGTCAACACACTGAAAGGAACGTGAAGCAAATGCAGTGTCCTTAGTCAGGGAAAAATAACCCACTACTGTCATTACTTTGACCCCTTTTGAGGAGCACAAAGTATTGTGACGAGTATGTCTGTTCGTTTGTTAGTCTGTCCGCTTGCATTACTTGAAAAACTATACAGCCAAACTTAATTAATTTTTTATGCATGTTGCCTGTGGCCATGACTCGGTCTTCCTGTAACAGCATTGCAATATGTTAAATACTTCCAGTATGTGGATGATGTCATGTTTACATATTGTGGGTCCAATGGGCCAGAGTCAAGCACGATGTTATATTTTGAAGATCAAGATGTGGCAGTACCAGTTGTCAGACGACTAAATGTTTGGTAGAGTTGATCAGAATGCGGCACTGGGGTAAAATCTGCTACCTACAATTGACTTTGACTTATTGATCCGCTGTTGGACTCCCGAGGGAAGACACAATGCTGCCCTTACTCCAGCTGTCCAATCGCATACTAGTATACAATGAATTAAATTGTACAGGGATTCTACTGTGGCAGCCGGCAAGAGTTTGATGATCTTTGTCAGCGACTAAGCAGAATTACTGTCGGCGACTCAAAGTCTTTGCCGCTTATTGAAGTACACAACAGGAGACCAGCGCACTTTCCACCAGCACAACCATACATGCCGACATTTGCCGCTGCATCTGCCATGGCAGGCAAGTATTGCAAACGTACGTTATTTCTTAATTTTGTGTATCGGTAATTATCACTTTTGTGATATAGTTCGGAGACAGTGTAACCATTTATGATAACTGTAAGTGTCTGCATTCTCCGTAATCCAAATGTACTAGTTATCTGTGGCATTCTGGTAGTAAAAACTTTGCTCCACTGAAATTCTCCAGTTTTGGCCTGTATCACCAACAGCAGTATTGCTAGATGTGGACTATTGTTACAGACGTCTTGATGTAGCATGGTCATGATTGTGAGCCCTCCAAAAATGTCCGAACTGATTGAGACGCCATTTGGGGAAGACTTGCTTGGTCCCAATGAACCATGTTATTAGATGGGTACATATGGGTGCCACCTGGCATATATGATTGAAAAATCTGTGATACTCGGCGATGTGGGCTATGGCTACCGTCACTGAAGCAACTGCTGAAGGTCTTGATAACAAGCTTTGTTTACAGTGCAACGTCATCGGTTACCGCTCTTTTAACTCCTTTTGAGTGCAAGTTTTTTCTTTACTTCACGGAGCTACGAGATCTCTGAGCACCTTCTCGTTAACTCTGTAAATACATGTATATCTCAAATGTGCTGATAATGTTGAGGTGTTTTGTTGTATGTAGACTTCACTATGCTGGATGAACAGCGCATTATGGACTCCGAAGATGAGTTTGAAATTTTGATGTAAATCTTGAACTGTTTTAGACCATTGCTGTATTTTTATTGCTATGCAGCATTATTTTTGCTAACAGATTTTAGACCATATTATGACACTGTGGGTTTTGTTGTTGTTTATTTGGCTTTCTGCATTGCTGACAGTTTTTATGTTGTTACCTGGCAGTGGACAGCCTGTATAAACAGTTAGACAGTTGATGTATCGGGAAAGGACGAGATCCAAGGTTATGTGCTTCAGTACTGTTGTTGAGACAACAGCAGTGATACCAGGCTGTAAAACAACGTTGTGACTAATTAATCAATCCATCGGCCCCACACTACCCAAAAATAACCCTAACACCAACTGTGAACCTAACTATGACTGGCCGGTACAGCAAACAACATCAAATTGTAAGGAAGTACATGTAAGTGGTTTCTTATGTCAATGAGGCCAACAGAGGCTGGTAGGCTTTTGCCTTAATTGTTCACACCCAATGCCCCCATTTTAATGCGAAGATTGTTTTGGGGGACCTGACCCACCCTGGAGTTTGCCTCCATTGAAAAAAAGGCTGGTTGCACAAATACTGAACATGTGCGACAGTCTGGGTTTTGTGATTTTCTATGCCTGAATTACTGTCGGCAGTGTATTACTAGCCAGTGTCTACATCCCTACACTTGGTCCATTGTATTAACAACAACGAGATATAACGAAACATTGGGGAATTACTGTATTGTCGTGTTGTTAACAATGCCGAGCTTCTGGGGGTCATCCATAAAAGATGTCCACTCAGAATAGGAGGGTTATGTCAAAATTGGACATTGGGAGGGGTATTTAAGCTACAGTGGACATCAACAAGATGTACCATTAGACTAAGCTTTGTGACATGCAGTTGCTTGACACTGCTATTCCAAAAAATGACCGATGTATGCATGACTAGTAAAATGCAAAAAGCCGAGCTTTTGTTGAGTGAGCCATCCTAGTTTTCTGAAAACGTGGTTGCAACATTGATTTATTCTGATGCTGCCAAAATCCTTCAATTTTGTGTGCTTAGAATTTTTTTCAGTTAGAAACAGGTCAATTTTGTGTCGTACTGGCTGCACAGACTAGCTACTTGTATCTACTGACAAGGCGACTGTGTTGAAGTGTGACCATATGACCAAGTTCACAAGAAGAGGGCGGGGGTTTGCGAAAAGTGGACATAAGGTGTTCATGGGAAGGGGTAAAAAATGCCAGATTTTTATTGATGTCTTTTATGGATGGCCCCCTGCCATGATGTGCTTTGTTGCTGTGTGAGAAATGTAATCAGCAAGCAGTGACTGCTGCTCATACAACAAAGTTAAACACTGGTTATGTACATTTTACAGCATAGGTTTGCTGACAAAAAGAGTGGAAAACATGAGAGTGTGTTCTTCCGTCTTGTTGTTAATTAACTGTGACTATTAATTCTTATTAGCAGAAATGTGATTGTTTTTGCCAGCTGTATTACTGTCACCATAGCAACTGCAGCATTATGAAACTTCTCATTTTCATCAGAGTTTATCAATGACGAAATAAATAGCAGTTAATTATAACAGTGAAAACCTGACACACAGTAATGACACCATTTTAGGTACAGTATGGCCAAAATGTCAACTTCTCTTAGATTTTCAGCACCATGTTGTGAGGATCATTTATCAACAAATTTCTTCACAAGCATGGTACTCTGAAATCGTTCTTTACACAGACCAGAATTTGTGAAAATACTTCTTTACTTATAGCAAAATTCTCCAGATTTAATATCAGCAACAATGGCAGTATGCTAGCAGTGTTGATGTTGAGTAATGTTCGGTGCTAATCTGTGGACATGTTGCTATAATGTGCTGTTTCAAAACGTGTTCTAATGCAGTTACATGCTGTATGTCAAATGTAAATGCATCTTCAGTGTGATGATTTGCTATTGGTAATCAGGTAAAGAACACTAACTGTTGGTTTTTAATTAATTAACTAACTGATCATGGAAGAAAGATAATCCTTAAAATTTCAGACAATGAATTATAATTGTAACAGTTTAGAAAATTATGTTTGTAAGGTAACCAGATAACAGTATAAAGTTATGTACAATTCCTGATAGAGCTGTCACCTATTACTTGATTAATCCATGATTAATCAAGTAATTTATGCACAGCAATTAATTGACCAAAATATTTCACTCATCGACTAACATATTTGGGTCACATGACATCCCTACTCTTCGCCTATCTGTCCTGTCTCATGTTCCTATCTCCAAAAACTGTTTTAGAGCTAAGGATACTCTAGAACACTAATATTCGTAATTGTAAGAAACCCTTTGCAGTTAGTGAAACCAGCCAGTCAGCAGTCTGACAAATTTGCTCTCTTACTTTCTAGAAAACACTAGAAAACAAACCATTGAACAGATTTAGTTCAAAGTTGCCAAAGGTGGGAAACTGAAGAAAAAGGACATAGCATGGATGAATAAATGAACTGAACTGAATGCATGGGTCTTGTAGTCAAACATGCATTTTCTTTAGTGTAACAATCAATAATAATATAATGTGCAGAAGATCAAACAGTGTGTTTGAAATCAGCTGTATTATTAACACATGAAAATAAAATCTTGTTCATTTACTTAACTGCTTTCATCATTATCTGAGGAGCCACTACTGGATGAATATGCTCCTAGTCCAGCTAATCCTGTTGACACTACACCACTACTAGGAGTTTGCTGTTTTTCACATTTGCTCATGCCAACTGGTTCACTTTCATCACTATTGCCCTGTATTACATTCTCGTGATGTGCTGCAGCTGTGGAATTATCAGACGATGCTGCTGATGCTGCAGTTGCCTTTGGTCGTACAAGTCCTGTGAGTTGGCACTTCATTGTGCCGACGCTACGACTCCAAACTGGAACACTTGCGGTGCTCTTTCCTTGCAATGGGGCCGTTGTGACTGGTCCCTCCTGCACAGACAAATGTACAGTTCCGCAGTGTGTAGAGAATAATGCATTTAACTGCCTGTAAGAATAGAAACGTCAAGATGTTTTATGAATTCATGAATCTCGTAATTCAAAAGGCATAAAATATTATAGGTGACCTTGTTACCTCGGATTATTAGAATAATAATGGTACAGCAGTGTTTTGGGCATCAAAAAAACTTGTTGCAAAGACAATTTGCTATGAGTGCCATTATATTCACTATTCCACTAACTCTTCTCTCAGGCTTACTCTCTTTCCTCTTCTCACTCCCACTAGCACACTACCTGGCCCAGCGCCTCTGAAGTTATGACTATATGTCGCTATACAAATGTCTATATTATTATTATTGTATTATTACAACATGCGATCTTCCACAATACTTTGCACTCATTGCTCTTTTAATCTTGAAAATCAAAATTTTAAAACAAGACCAGCATGCAGGTAATCGCCACATTGCTGTAATAGTGACTGCTGAAGTCAGTACGTGCCAAAGGTGATTTCAGGCACTTAGTCATCAGAGCGGCACGCTAATGATCACGTATACTGGTAACGTATGACTTCCTATTAGTATTCAGGTGCAGTAGGTGGAACCGTTGTCAGGTTATAAGTTGTTAAAGTCAAGAGAAGAATAACCCACAAGAACAAGAAGAAGAATGCCATGAAGTAACATTAAACTTACTTACTAAGTATCTATGAAGCCACTTTCACAATGCAATGAGGCTAAAAACACTAAATCGTTAACAAAATATCTATCCACTTCCACTCCAGTATGAAATTCCCTGAATTTTTTTTGCCTATGCACTACTTAGTGTAGCAATATGCAGCACAGCAACAAATCAAGTATTTGGGTTTCACTCATTGTTTCTGAAAGCTGTGAAAGGACTGGAACAAGAAGCACTTTTCATTCCCGTATTTTCCAGGTAAACCAACTCAGCATCATTAACATTAATCGATGAATAAATATAACAAGCTATATGCAAATTTACACGTAGTAAGCTATAGCTGACAGGGAATCTTGAATCAGCATACGCCAATTAAGAGGTCGGACGGCTTCTGGTTGTCAGATGTCCGCGGCACTTTGGCGAGTGGAGCATCAACGCTGCTACGTCCAGAACTGCTGGCGACTGACTCATCATCAGCGTCTGAGGATGACTCTTCGTCGCTGTTGAGGCGTTTGACAACGATGCCGTTGCCGTCGTTACCAAATATCGAGCTGCACATGACCGTACAAAAGTCGCATTTCACTGCTTCAAATATACACCGTGTCCCAGTCAAATCTTAACCAATTTTCATTTTTCAAAATTCTTTCACCAACAGACTCATAAGTAAACTTGTAGTAAAGTGATTATTAATGATCCCAGTCCCACCACACCTTAAACATGTTGCTACAGTACCTTGTGAAAAATTAATGTAAGAAAACAAGTGCTAATTGGAAGCAGGTACTGTTGTGATAAACGGAAATTCACAAGGTACTGTGGCAATGCTGAGATATAGTAGGGAATTTTTAACTGTTACATAACAGCCATCAGCGTGCTTTGGTTACTTTGTTATATTTCCGGTTTTGTGGATGACATAACATTTTATTACCATGGGGCCAATGGGCTTGATGTTGTAGGCCACTGCTTATAGTATAACCAATCACGGTCTTGAGCCGGTACCAGAAAGGTAAAACAAATCTGGATTTAATGAAGCAAGAGGCAGTGAGTGGCAATGTCACCAGCTGGACCATATGCATGTCTGCACTTTGCCCCACACAGAGGGATTGGCCCCATGGTAAAAAAAAGTCATCAACAAAACCGGAAATACTTAACGTTTCACAACGCCAACAGATGAGGATAGAGCTATGGCCACAGGCAACATGCATAAAAAATTTGGTGAAGATCGACCATGTAGTTTTCGAGTTAAACGAGTAAACAGACAAACTGACATACTCATCACAATACTTTGCACTCCAACTAGGAGCAAAGTAATAAATACACATTATCTTCAGTATAATTCCTTTTTCTGCTAACTAAACTCATGAGCATCATAACGAACCGAACAAATGCCTCATCTTCCTCCTCTTGCAGAGCCAACAACCTTTCGGTTTCCGCTTTGTTCTGCTGCAGCATTTTCTCGGTGTCAACTCTGGCATGGCGATGCCGCAGCTCGCGCAGATCTTCCAGAGTCTCCAGCATCTGTATCTCCTGACACGATGCCTTCGTTCTGTTTTCCAGCACCTATATCAGACGAAAAACAGCCGAAAAACAATGTTGAAATTTACAACAGTGATAAATAAACAATCATATAAACAAATGTCGACAGCTGTATCTCGCATAAAACAACTGGCAGGCAAAATATTGCCAAATGCCTGTTTTAAGCTAAGTGATGCACTACACTTGGCATTTTTTTATTGAATACGTTCATTACACAAACAGTAAACTAGAAAATGTGTGCTTATTTCCACTGGCATAGTCTGTCCTCTTTGGACGACACAACTGTTTACTTATTTAGTTATGGACAGTTCGGTGCAATTTATATATGTTTTGGGGTGGGGACTCCAAAAAATGTGGTCTATAACCCTGAAATTTGAACTTGGCTGAGATTTCTGTACAGTGCACCTACCTATCAAGTTTAATTATCCTATGTTTAATCATTCAGAATTTATCATAAACATAAAAAAACATTCTCTTTAATACAGCCAAGACAAACCGCTCGACCAACAACACATGTGACACAGACATCTGTCACGCAGGACAGTCGTACAACAACTAGGCCTAGGCTGCCACGCAGGGCAGCCAATACAAAGGTAAAGAAGCGTATAGCAGTTTGCTACGGGAACTCACGTGCCATATGGGATCACACAGTGTTACCTGCCACCCAGCAGGGGTGACATTCCCGTCTCAAACAAAACAAACAAAGAGATTCGATCAAAAATGTCCACCTTGCTCCATTATGATACGCTGGTGAAGAAACAGAAACTCTAGTTGTGATCTATGTCACACGTATGATGATTATTACAATAATACCTACACAAACCATTACTAAACTGCTCAAAAATTATTTATTAGGTACATCTAAAATTTTTCACCTTCATTGGATTATTTGCTTCTTCTGCTTCCTTTTCCTTCTGCTCTTGAAGAGCCATCTTCTCTGCGGTCCTAGTTGCTTCAAAATTTCTTGTGGCTCCAGCTTCCAATTCATAATCTGTGTTCTGAGGGTCCGTCTATATACACCAAGAACAACATCGCAACATTCCACTACGTTTGTTATTTTTTTACTGATTTCCTTCAGTCAGTAATCATGAGTGCAATGAAAACTTACAACATACCCACACAAATAAACAAAAGTCATATCACTGAAATCCATTCTTGATCTTAAAAAAAATATAATCATGTGACATAAGTGGCTATCCAATCATAACAAAAACCTCTAAACTGACCTTAACCTTAAAACTATCCCTACTTGCCCTATTTACCCCAATCTATGTAATAATAATAATATTCTAATTATAATGTGCCAAAATCCGTAGAATCTGAGGCATGGAGGTCGTTACGCAACATCACTGTCCAGGCTGTTCATCAAAAGTAATGTCAAACAGATATGTATTTAGGGGATATTCGATTAGACGAATCTGGACTCACGATAGACATATCCCCACTATGTATATGAATCCGGATTCCTAAATCGAATATCCACTTACTCTTCTCTTGAAAGTTGCTTGCGACGAACTAGACTGAACATCACATGGTAGAGAGTTCCACACTGTTGGTGAAACAAACAGGGATCATCTGGCAAAGGCAGATGGGGTGTAAGGTACAGTTAGTGATGAACGAGTAGATGAACAGCGAGTTGAACCGGCAGAAATATGGATGGCCAGCAGTTATTCGATGTATGCTGAAGTCGACATGGTGATAACTTTGCATGTTGATTGATTAAGTTACGGTTTAACGTCCCACTGACACTAAATATGTCATATTAGAGACGCTCTTCCAGCCAATCTCTTGGTTAGTACTAAGAACTTTGTAATTTTGTATGTTGCTGCTGTGTATAGCCACTTATAGGGGATATATGGATAATACTCCAAAAACTGACAAGTGCAATTTCTGACAATTTTTTTTACATTGCTGCTCATTGAGTGTGACTGTAGAATATTTCTCACCTTGAAAGCAATTTCTGCAATGCAACGTGGACACTTGATATAAAAACGAAAAATATGAAGCCCAAGATAATTTTCATTCTCCACTGTTTCCTTGCGACTGTTGAACTTCTTTCCTTTGTAGATATATTCTCCACAGGTGTTGCACCTTAACCATTCAAACAGCAGTATGCAAACAGAAGTCATTTACCAATTGATAGTTTCTCCAATACAAGTCATAAAATGACGGAAGTAAACATATTCCATGACAAGGATCAGTAATAAACAGCTATGAAAGTTTTCTCTTTTTTTTCACATAGGATGTCTGAAAAATAAGCACATTAGACTGACAATAATCCCCCTGAACATGACATACAGGTAAGCAATGGCACTTGTATATCCTTGTAAGCCTAATCACATAGAATAATCTTTGTAATCTGAAGTCAGACATTCTAACATAATTACCTTTTAAGTTAACCTCACAGAATATCTAAAGAATTACACAAGGTAGACTTCATAAGGTCTTCAGTGGTTTGCAAAAGGCCATGAAGAATTTAGTGACTGACCTTTAGACACATCAGGAATGCACAACAATCTTAATTATGCCCTAATGCTAGGCAGTTATGCAACTGCCCAAAAATTAAAGATACTAGCAATAAAAAAGGAAAAGAACATTATGAAAATTTTAACATCCCAATTTACTACAATTGATCAGATAAGAGGGAGTTCTTCATTCTAGCAGCTGCACTGGTATGACAAAGAAATGTAAAAAATGAAGAAAACATTCAAAACAAAGGAAAACAACACAGCGTGTTACAAATTAGGCCATATTATTACCTAAAAGGTAAACAAAGATTTCTTACCTCATGTTAAATGGAGCCATCACACGAATTGTAAAGACACCGGGCCTGTAATTCCTCGGTCGTCGAATTTTAGGGATTTTTGTTGGGTCAAAATCTGGAGGGTAATATTTCTACAAATATAAAACAATGTGAATACCTTGCAATACAAGCATTGCTGTACTGTACTGTCTAATAACTTAGGATGTATTATCAGTGCAAAAAAGTTTTGAGAACAAGACTAATGCATACCCATAATCTATCATAATGATAATAAATACTTAAAAGATATGTATTGTTCAGACGACAGCTGAACTGACAGCTTTTTCTGGATGCATGAGTATGCTGCTCTGTGACATCTGATATGTAGCACTTTAGAAAAAAATGTACTTACTTACTTACAGCAGTAAACCAGCAACTAGAGCATTGGCCAAATAATACACTAGCCTGATTATATATAAATGCAAAAATGTAAGCATAAATACTAACATCCTACATGTGTTAAATGTTTAGAAGATCACAGCATGTGACTTGGACAGAAATAGCTATATTTAAGTATAACTCACATGAAACGTATAACTATTTCTAAGCAAGTCACTCCATAAATATTTACAGTTTATGCATTTCCAAGCAACACAATAAGCTCTGCAATAGCACAGGGACCGTGCGACGTGCTTGTCAGTATACAAAAAAGCTTGCAATTGATGAATGACCTTGATATACACCCAAGGTTATCACAATTGTTGCTATTAAATGGCCATATGGCATATCACTTCCTGTTTGTGGACTGTTGTTTCAGCATCCTTATTTATTGGAGAATACCCCGGCTCAGTACAGCGTACAGTATATTACGTATAATCAAAATAAATTTTATTTAATTTATTTAGACGAATGAAGTTTTATAATACTATATAAATCTATGGTTCGCTCACATTTAGAGTATGCAAACTCTGTCTGGAGTCCTTACAAGTTGGGTGATATAAAAGAGATTGAAAAAAGTACAAAAAAGAGCAACTAAACTTGTAATAAATTTAAAAAATATGTTGTATATAGACAGACTTCAACACCTAAAACTTCCAACTCTAAAATACAGAAGGTTGTGGGGAGACCTGATAGAAGTTGTTAAAATAACACATGATATATACGACTCAGATATCTCACTCAATCTAGCATATCATTCCGGGTCTATAACAAGAGCTAACAGGTATAAGCTTCTCAATCATAGTTTTCACTATGACTTACGTAAGCACTATTTCACTGCATGCATGTTAATATTTGGAACAGTTTACCCGACCATGCTGTTGATGTAAATACTGTTAATCTGTTTAAAACACGCCTGGATAAGTTCTGGGTTAACCAAGGTGTCAAGTATGATTTCACGGCCGACCTAACCAGAACTAGAGGCAGATCAGGGTGTGATTTATATGTATAACAAATTCATGTATCTGTTTGTGATTAATTGATACGGACTTTGAGGTGTCTAACACCTGCGTCCGTGTATCGCGTTGAGTTGAGTTGAGTGGAGCCAAGTGCACTGAAGTCGCGCTTATATATCCTAGCCACACTATGGCAATCACGGTCAGACGTGAATAGGTGCAGGCGAACAATTAACGCGGTAACCTGAACGCTTTTTACTCTGCGTGCCGAGACACGGCGTCTGAAGCCGTCACGGCGTTGTTGTTACGGCATAAACTAGATAGACCGAACCGAATAATTCTACTTACGTTTAAAACTTTGCGTTCCGACATTTTAAAGCGTTATGTAACACACAAAAGGTTTACGCTGCAAACGCAATACAACACAATCACACTTTCCTACGGTACTTCACTAAATTGTAAACAAGAAGATTGTAAACACTAAACAACTTCTATACGTGTATAAAGTATGGGCAAGTCGGTACTACAAACTGCCAAGGGTCAAGTACACCGGCTGTGACCGGCAGCATAATACCACAGTGATGCGTAGTTTGTGTACCACTGTAGTACCGAGCATCCACTGTGCACACTGTGCATGGCTACTTCCTTGTTTTGTTTCTGAATGTTGTTTTTATGACTGTTTGATTTTGTTATTGTTGCAGTTAATAGTAAAGGCTTATTGTTTGTTTGTTTAATTGTTGTTCAATTGCGTATCACCTTCAAAGTCACAACGTTAATGTACAATATTTTCCATCAACGTTCCCCTGCATACCTCAAGGACCTAGTGGCATTCAGCCTCAGTGCACATCAGCGTCAGCTACGGCTACAGCCAGGTCCGCTGTCGTCCACTCCACTGAACAAGAACACAGTTTGGTCGACGCACATGCTCAGTCAGCGGCCCTAACGTCTGGAACAGTCTCCTCACTGACATCAGACTCATTGACTCACAACCTGCTTTCCGACGCGCATTAAAGACTCATCTTTTTTTAACATTGCATTTAATTAGTTTGTCATTCTTATTTGAACTTTTGTAATGCACAGTTTTATGTATACTGGGCAATATAACATTTTATGTATGTATGTATGTATGTTGCTGATGGTTGTGTCATCGTGTGATGGAAACATAATAAAGAACTTACTTACTTACTTACTTACTTACAATACTCCACTGGCCCTACTGGCTGATGCCTCAAGCTCAGTGGTGCCGGTGTGGCATTACCTGAGCCAAGATCAACTAAACCATAATCAACCCTACCGGCGTCATTCTAAACCATGATGCTTTTCCATAATCCAATGCTATGTATATCTTTTATTCTGTTTCACAGTTTCCTTGCCTCTGTCGAGCTGTGTCTGTCAGTGTCAGCTCATACTAAACTATTGTTATGTTATGTTATGTTATGTTGTGTTACATATGATCGATTGGCATTTTACGCTGCTCTGGCTGTATTTTAGTTAATCTAATTGTTCTCAAATGTTCTAATATTCCATTTTTGATAAATGTGCGATGCACGATGTATTTTGATGAGTATGACTGTCTGTTCGCTCACATAACTCGAATCCACACAGCAGAACTTTGCCAATTATTTTGTGCATGTTGCCTATGAACGTGGCATCACGTGCAAGGCCACACTTGGGCCAGTTGAGTTAACCTTTATCAGCTTGTGAGGCTGGTGAGGCCGATGGACTACAGTACAGTATACGGTTACGATAGCAGGTTGCCGATACCGTATACACAGCCAACTTGACGATGCTATTAAACACCGCAATAGCCTAAAATAAAAATACCGGTTTATCGCTGTATTTCCACCAAACTGTGAGCAAAGAATACGGTTGGCGAAGCTGCACGGCAATAATTTACCCAGTATTCTTAATTAAACTGATTCGTAAACTGAGCACATGGACACAACAGTCTGGCTATCCCCGCTTTTTTGTAGGAACGAAGTGACCGTGGACCAAGATGTTATCTATGAAATAGTCTGTGGCAAATATAAACAAACAAACAAAATGTTGAAAGCTATGTGAAATGTTTGCGGCTCGTTCAGTTTTGAGAGCTTTCAATCTTGGGCGAAATCTATACAGTATTAGAATGTCATCTATTAGTCCGACGTTGTCTTTCGACGCATATGATGCGTATGGATTCGATATTGATCACACTCTGGCCAAATACAATCTTCCTAATTTGTTTACAGTATGTTGTCTTATTGGTTGCCTATCATACCGTACTATTAGAGGGTTTGCCAAGCAAGTAGTTTGGCTAGAATGAAGATCACAGGCCAAGTGCTCTTTCCACTTGATGCTGATGTACATGTACATCTTTATTTTAGGATATTTAATTTAGGAATTTTGTACACCAATCTGGTCACCTGACTATGTAAAAGATAAAAAATTGATTGAGAAAGTCCAGAAGCGTTTTATGCTAATGATACCACGTATGAAGGGTGTCCCATGTGACAAAAGATTGGGTAAATTGAAATTATGGTCAGTTGATAGGCAACATGCACAAAATAATTGGCAAAGTTCTGCTGTGTAGATTTGACTGACTGATTTAATAGAAGTATATAAAATAGTTCAGTTAAATTGGAAGTTTTCTTCGAGGTGAATTATGACAGCAGAACTTACAGACACGATTGGAAACTCTAAAAGAGAGAATTCATACAAACCTGCTTTTGCACTTTTTTCGGAAATGGTAATCAATTGGTAGAACAGTCTAAAAAATTTTGCAGTTTGTGTAATAGTTTCAAATCTCATTTTTGACAGTTGCATTTAGTTGAGTAGGGCATGGAAAATGGATGAGTTTGGACAGTCCTATGAACTCCGGTAGCTGATACTGTGCGAGAGGCCTAATCAGGTGAATATGTCAGAGATTAGCCTAAAAACTGTGACATATGAACAAGAACAAAATTGGGACTGGCTATGGACAGTAACTTATAAAATGTTGCATAAAATGTAAATGATTTAGATCACAAAATTTCAGAAAGCAGTGTTAATGCCAAGGTCAAGCCGGGCCTGTACAAGATCAAGATAACAACATTAATTAATGCAATAATCTGACAGCCAAAGTGCACCCATATATTACCATTGCTTACTAATGACGTCGTGTTTTTGTGTAGGAACTCCAGCTTGTTGAGTTCACATAGTGTACTATAGGCTCTACTGTACAACGTGGCATATTATACTGTATTAATAGTTAAGTTTGTCAATATAGTTGCTGCATTTGCTTTATAGGATTGTTATCTGGCCATGGCAAGTCATCTTGTTGAGAAGAAAGGTTACTCTAAGGATTTGCTGTCATTCGACAAAGATTTTTTGTAAGTGATAAAATGGCTGACGATATTCATGTTTCAGTTAACATTGTGTTTGTCTGGAAGTAAGAGGGGAGATTATCAGAACTGTTCTGTGTTGTATTGTACGGCTCTGTGTATCGCGCTTTGCACTTGTGACACAGACAGAAAATCAAACTGATACGACAGTTGTGCACAATTATAAGCACACTTAGATGAGCAGTTCTTACAGTTCTCTGGATTATTGTCAGCACAGTGGAGTAGACCTAATGGGATTGAAGCCTAGTCTTTAGTGCTTTGACACTGTTGGTTTGGTCTTTTGACCCATAAAACCCGTCCCCGATATGACCTAATGTGTTTGGTGGGACGATAAAACTTGCTCAACTTTGACAACAATGTTAAAACATTGTATGCACTTAGTTTTCAGCCATTAATTAGATTACTTAGTGGCAGATTACACAGTGGATGCCTAAGTGATGGGAAAATGCAGTTATTGTAGGCTAGGCAACTGTAAGTTGATAAACTGTGTGGATCTTACAGATACTGAATCTGGCAGCTTTGTGTGTCAGAGAGTTATTAGGGTGTCTACAACTGTGGAAATACTGGAAATCTCCTGGAATTTTGTTGATGCTGCCAGAAAAATTTATAACTAGCAGTGTAATTTTTGTACACTTACACGCCCTGGTAATTGCTAGCTAAAACTGAAAACGAGGGTAATGCTTGGCTAAACCGGATCATGCGGTTATCTGTTATAATTGACATATTAAAGTTAAAAGGATCTGAGCATGTGCTTGACTGGAAATTTGTTAAATGTGTCCTGGAAATTTGTTTGGCTAGATTTGTAGACACCCTGATTATGGTGACTGCTTAAATAGTATGGTGTTCACTGTAGTCATGCTGCATAATTTGTAGCTATAAATTATTTCAGATGATAACCAGTCTGTCATGTTGATGTATTAATGTGTTAGAATGAGAGGATTAGTGCTTGATATTGAACGAGGCAATTTTCTAAAACTGGCTAAAGATGGTACTATACTGAGGTAAGTTTTAAGTGCAGATTGTGAGTAAACATTTTGAAAAATGGCAGTATTTTTATTCTGTCATTTTTGTGGCTATTGCCTTACATTAACTTTCATGAAATAATAATATTGTAATTTTTCATGAAAAATATAACTTCTGTAACATTGAAGAGTGTTTGTGAATGCGTAGCACTATTGTGATAGAGTGTAAAATAATTACAGCACGATGATATACAACATACAATGCAACAATCAACTAGACACCTCGGCTGATTTTAAAAAAAACTCTAGCAGATAAAAGCAAGTATAACAGCTAACTTGGATGGAATATGCTACATGTATGCTGCCTAATGCCAAATCGACCATCATGCTGAATACAAAGCCTTACAAAAGCTTCATGCAGCAAAAATAATCTCACCTGCAATTTCATCAGTTTGACTGACCGACACACGGCGCTTTAAAAACTTCATAATAATAATATAATAAAACTCACTCAAGGTCATTGGTAGTCATGCTGTTTGATAGGCTGTACATG